>ERZ724503.226-NODE-226-length-21463-cov-5.333754_pt1 | contig 21463 bp, 20 predicted proteins | sample MGYA00376036_ERZ724503 | MGnify/ENA primary metagenome ERZ724503 (study PRJEB28724, sample SAMN07190885) | wastewater metagenome | isolation source: influent of sewage treatment plant in Hong Hong | place: Hong Kong | collected 2016-03-17 ...
GGTCGGCCCGCGATCCGCCGCCACCCCATCGCTCACGTCCGCCTTGGTCGGCCCGCGATCCGCCGCCACCCCATCGCTCACGTCCGCCTTGGTCGGCCCGCGATCCGCCGCCACCCCATCGCTCACGTCCGCCTTCGCCGGCCCGGCATCCGCGGCGACCCCGTCGCTCACGTCCGCCTTGTTCTGCTGCCCCTGACAGTTCCAGTGAATCTCACCGTCGGACAGGTACGGACGGGAGTCTCCGGGCTGGTCGTGACGGTGGTATCCGGCATCGACAATCGGGCGCAGAACCGAATCGAGAATGTCCACGAGCGCAGCTGGAACGACCAGACGTAACACCTGCGTCAGGGGGAGGTGCTCGGTCGGTACGAAATAGGTGGTCACCGTCCCGCCCTTCGAATTCCGCTCGACCGTGATGTTCTCAGGGGGGACGTCGGCAGGATCGATGAGCGACGTCTGGCCGTGCACGAAAAACAATGCACCCAGCACCGAGTTGAGCAGCGACACCAGATTCCAAGGACGATCGGGGGGATCGGACCAGCCGTCGTACTCACCGATCACGAGCGTGGTGGGATACGGAGACTCGGGAACTCGGCTGACTCGATAGTTGAGTATCGGAATGTAGGTGCCCACTTTGAAGTACTCCGCGGCACCTGCTTCCGGCGGGGCCATCAAGACGAACCTGATGTCGTCGACCGAAGGAGGATGGGAGCTGTTGGCCAGCTCCACGGCAACCCTCGCGGCGACCATGCTTCCCATCGACTCGCCGATCACCACGACTTTGCCGTCGATTTCGCGAACGGCAGCCATCGCTCGTTTCACCCCTTGGCGAATGGCCCAATTGGAGGCGAGGGGGTTCTGCGAGTAGTCGATAACCTCCGAGTCGTCATCGCCTCGAAAATTGATGCCGATGTTCGGATAGAGGAAGTACTTGTTCAGCGGATAGAAGGGGTTGATGAGCTTGAAGGGCATGGCCCCGGGAATTAACACCGCTTTCTCGCCGCTGGCCGCGTGCGCAACCGTTCCGGTGCCCAGCAGCAAGAAGATCGCCGCGATCGCCGCGATCAGCCGCTTGTACCAACTGACCATCTCATCGCCCCCGATCGCCTTCGGTGTCGCATAAAACTCGACCCAGCCGGCTCTGCCCAAGCCTGTCACAGCGCTGATCACCCGACTCGAACTTCAGCGAAATCGATACCGTTGACCCTCCGGCGCTCCGCCGAACCACTCGAGGACGGTGACGTGTCGCGCGCGCCGCTGCGGGATCGTAATCCGTTGCGCTAGAATGCTCCCCGACCAGGAAGGAGTCTCGGGTGCGGGCTGACGCAGCGCCCAGCACCCGGGCTTTGCGGGGCTGGCAGCGGCGAGCGCTGGTGAAATACCTGGCCGCCAAGCCGCGCGATTTCCTGGCGGTGGCCACCCCGGGGTCGGGCAAGACCACCTTCGCGCTGCGGATCGCGGCCGAACTCCTGGCCGAGCACACCGTCGAGCACATCACGGTGGTCGTGCCCACCGAGCACCTCAAGATCCAGTGGGCGCAGGCTGCCGCGGCCGCCGGCATCGCGCTGGACCCGAAGTTCTCCAACGCCAACGCGCAGACCTCCTCGGAGTACCACGGGGTCGTCGTCACCTACGCGCAGGTGGCCAGCCACCCGACCCGGCACCGGGTGCGCACCGAGAACCGCAACACGCTGGTGATCTTCGACGAGATCCACCACGGCGGCGACGCCAAGAGTTGGGGCGAGGCGATCCGGGAGGCGTTCGACGACGCGACCCGGCGACTGGCGTTGACGGGGACGCCGTTCCGCTCCGACGACAGCGCCATCCCGTTCGTCAGCTACACCCCCGAGGGTGACGGCCTGATGCGCAGCCAGGCCGACCACACCTATGGCTACGCCGAGGCGCTGGCCGACGGTGTGGTGCGGCCCGTGGTGTTCATGGCGTACTCCGGCGAGGCGCGCTGGCGCGACAGTGCCGGGGAGGAACATGCGGCGCGACTGGGCGAGCCCCTGTCCGCCGAGCAGACCGCCCGCGCCTGGCGCACCGCGCTGAACCCGGCCGGCGAGTGGATGCCGGCGGTGATCGCGGCCGCCGATACCCGGTTGCGGCAGCTGCGCGATCACGTGCCCGACGCCGGCGGCATGATCATCGCCTCCGACCAGACCGCGGCCCGTGCCTACGCCGAGCTGCTCCGCGATATCACCGGCGAGGCGGCGACGGTGGTGCTGTCCGACGATCCCGGTTCCTCCCAACGGATTTCGGAGTTCTCCGCGTCGTCGTCGAAGTGGTTGGTGGCGGTGCGGATGGTGTCCGAGGGGGTCGACGTGCCACGGCTGGCGGTCGGCGTGTACGCCACGAGCGCGTCGACGCCGCTGTTCTTCGCCCAGGCGATCGGCCGGTTCGTCCGGTCCCGGCAACCGGGTGAGACGGCCAGCATCTTCCTGCCGTCGGTGCCCAACCTGCTGCAGCTGGCCAGCGAGCTCGAGGAGCAGCGCAACCACGTGCTGGGCAAGCCGCACCGGGTGTCCGAGGAGGATCCGCTCGACGAGGAGTTGCGCGAGCAGCGCCGCGACGAACCCGGCGAACTCGACAACGGTTTCGAATCATTGGGCGCGCAAGCCGAATTGGACCAGGTGATCTTCGACGGTTCGTCGTTCGGCACCGCCACGCCGGCGGGCAGCGAGGAGGAGGCCGACTATCTGGGCATCCCCGGGCTGCTGGACGCGGGGCAGATGCGCGATCTGCTCTCGCGGCGCCAGGACGAACAGCTGCAGAAGCGCACCGCCTCCGGCGAGGTGCCGCCGCCGTCGACACACGGGCAGCTGCGCGAATTGCGCCGCGAACTCAACGCTTTGGTGTCGGCCACGCACCACAAATCCGGTAAGCCGCACGGCTGGATCCACAACGAGCTGCGCCGGCGCTGCGGCGGTCCGCCGGTGGCCGCGGCCACGCGGGACCAGTTGCAGGAGCGCATCGTGGCGATCCGGGTGCTGCACCGCGAACTGTAGGGACTACAACCCCAGCAACTCCGGCAAGTCGGCCACCGAGTCGATGACATGGTTCGGCTGCATCGCGAATTCGTCTGCGGCCCAACGATTCAGCGTGTCCTGACGAAACTTCCCGGTGCGCACCAACACCCCCGTCATGCCCACCACCTGACTGGCGATCACGTCGTTCGTCAGGTCGTCGCCGACCATGTACATCTCGTCGGGCTCGACACCCAGCCGCGCCGCCGACGCCAGGAATCCCTCCGGGGCCGGCTTGCCGACCGCGGTCGCCTTACGCCCCGACACCTCCTCCATGCCGAGCAGGTACATCCCGGTGTCGATACGCAGACCGTCGGTGGTGGTCCACGCGGTGCTGCGGTGCATCGCCACCACCGGCACGCCCTGGGCCATCCAGTCGTACACCCAGCTCAGCGTCACATGGTCGTACTCCGGGCCGGCCCCGCCGAGGATCACCACATCGGGGTCGTCGGGCATCGGGCCGCCGTGGGTGTCCACCGAGGAGACGACGTCGACGCCGGGCATGTCGGCGGCGATGTCGCCGCTGTTGACCAGAAAGCACCGCGCGTCCGGATACCGGTCGCGGATGAAGTCGGCGGTCAGCACGGCGGCGGTGACGACCTCGTCGGGAGTCACCGCCATGCCGGCGTCGGTCAGCAGCTCGGCGATCTGTACCCGGGTGCGGGTGGTGGTGTTGGTCAGATACGACCGGGCGATCTGATGTTCGGCGAGCGTCGCCAGGGCTTCCGCGGCGCCGTCGATCGGCATCCACGAGGTCACCAGTACCCCGTCGATGTCGAACAGCACGCCACCGATCGCCATGGTGCGACAGTAAACGCCGTTGCTGGGCGTGCAACTCGGGGCGTGACGACACCACCGCCACGTATGTTCGGACACATGAGTGCGCACAAATGGAACGAGAACGACATCCCCGACCAGACCGGCCGCATCGCGATCGTCACCGGCGCCAACACCGGCCTCGGCTTCGACACCGCCCGCGCGCTGGCCGAACACGGCGCGCATGTCGTGTTGGCGGTCCGCGACATCACCAAGGGCAACGCCGCGGCCGGCCGGATCGCCAAGGCGGCGCCCAAGGCCAGCGTCAAGGTGCACAAGCTGGACCTCGGTTCCCTGGAGTCCGTCCGCACCGCGGCCGCCGAACTGGCCGCCGAGTACCCGCGCCTCGACCTGCTGATCAACAACGCCGGCGTGATGTATCCGTCCCCGCGGCAGACCACCGCCGACGGGTTCGAGCTCCAGTTCGGCACCAACCACCTCGGCCACTTCGCGCTGACCGGCCTGCTGCTGGGCAACCTGCTGCCGGTCGAGGGCTCCCGCGTGGTCACCGTGGCCAGCAACGCCCACAAGCAGGGCGGCGAGATCCACTTCGACGATCTGCAGTGGGAGCGCCGGTACAACCGTGGGCTCGCCTACAGCCAGTCCAAGCTGGCCAACCTGCTGTTCACCTACGAACTGCAGCGCCGGCTGGCCGCCGCGAAGGCGCCGACGATCTCGGTGGCCGCCCATCCCGGGCTGGCCGCCACCGACCTGATCCGCCACATCCCCGGTGTGTTGAAGCCGTTCGTCCCGTTCATCGCGCAGTCCGCCGAGCGCGGTGCGCTGCCGACGCTGCTGGCCGCCACCGACCCGGCGGTGCAGGGCGGGCAGTACTACGGCCCCGACGGCATCGCCGAATGGCGCGGCGACCCGAAGCTGGTCCATTCGAACGGCAAGTCCTATGACACCGAACGGCAGCGCCGGCTGTGGACGGTCTCCGAGGAACTCACCGGCGTCAGCTACCCGGTGTAGCGGTGCGCAGCGTCGAGGAACACCAGCGCATCGTCGCCGGGCTGATCACCGCGCGTCCCGCCGCGACCCTACCGCTGGCCGACGCCGAGGGCCTGGTGCTGGCCGCCGACGTGATCGCCCCGAGCTCGCTGCCCGGGTTCGACAACTCCGCGATGGACGGCTACGCCGTGCTGGCCACCGACGTGGAGGGGGCGAGCCCCGACCGTCCGGTGAAACTTCCTGTGGCCGAAGACATTCCGGCCGGCCGCACCGACCAATTGCGGTTGGAACCCGGCACCGCGCACCGGATCATGACCGGCGCGATGCTGCCGGCCGGCGCGACTGCCGTCGTTCCGGTGGAACGCACCGACGCCGGCACCGAAACCGTCACGATCTCGGCGGCGGCCGCGCCCGGCCAGCACATCCGGCGGGCCGGCGAGGACGTCACCGCGGGGACGACGGTGCTGCGCGCCGGTCAGGTCGTCACGCCGGCCGCGCTCGGCCTGGCGGCGGCCCTGGGTGTCGCCGAGCTGACGGTCCAGCCCCGGCAGCGGGTGCTGGTGATGTCGACGGGCACCGAACTCGTCGCCCCGGGCACCCCGCTACAACCCGGCCAGATCTACGAGTCCAATGCCGTGATGCTCGCCGCCGCGGTCCGCCAGGCCGGCGGCGAGGTGTTGGCCGCCCCGATGTGCGGTGACGAGGTCGCCGAATTCCGCGGCGTGCTGGAGCGCCATCGCGGGCAGGCCGATCTGGTCGTCACCACCGGTGGGGTCAGTGCCGGTGCGTACGAGGTGGTCAAGGATGCCCTCGGCGGTGAGGTCGAATTCGTCAAGGTGGCGATGCAGCCGGGTATGCCGCAGGGCGCCGGGCGGGTCGACGGCACACCCATCATCACGCTGCCGGGCAACCCGGTCAGCGCGTTGGTGTCCTTCGAGGTGTCCCTGCGCGCTCCGCTGCGCGCCGCGATGGGGCACCCCGCACCGCAGCGCCCGCGGCGCACCGCCACCCTCACCGAGTCGCTGACATCGCCGGCGGGCAAACGCCAGTTCCGTCGCGGGGTGCTGGCGGACGACCTGGTGACCGGTTACGGGCCGCCGGCGTCGCATCACCTGCGCTGGCTGGCGTCGGCCAACTGCCTGCTCGAGATCCCCGAGGACGTGACGGAGATCCAGGCGGGAACGGCCGTACTGGTGTGGGATCTGTCTACATAGAATGACGCAGTGGCCCGACGCCCCCGCACGTCCGACGCTTCATCCCTCGACCCCAGACATGTCGCGCAGCTGATCCGCTCCCAGGTTCCGCCGATGCACCCGGCGGGTCTGCCGTTCGTCGGCGGCAGCCTGGCGCTGGCCGGCCTCGGCAGACGTCACCGCTGGGCCTGGACCGTGGGGCTGGCCGCGGCGGCAGCCAACGCCGCGTTCTTCCGGCACCCGCGGCGGGTCCCGCCGACCCGGCCCGGTGTGGCCGTCGCACCGGCCGACGGGCAGATCTGCCTGATCGAGAACGCGGCGCCGCCACCCGAACTCGACCTCGGCGACACCCCGCGGCCCCGGGTCAGCATCTTCCTGTCGGTGCTCGACGCGCACGTGCAGCGCACCCCGGTCGGCGGCGAGGTGGTCGCCGCGGTGCACCGGCCCGGCCTGTTCCTCAGCGCCGACCTGCCCGCCGCCAGCGCCGACAACGAACGCAACAGCATCGTCATCCGCACCCCGGACGGCCATGACGTCGTCGCCGTGCAGATCGCCGGGCTGATCGCCCGTCGCATCGTCTGCGACGTGCGGGCCGGCGACAAGGTGAACATCGGCGACACCTACGGACTGATCCGGTTCGGCTCCCGCCTGGACACCTATCTGCCCGAGGGTTCGCAGGTGCAGGTGTCGACGGGTCAACGGGCCCTCGCGGGCGAAACCGTCCTGGCCGAGCTGCCATGAGGCGGGGTGCCCCCGACGGCGCGTTGCGGTTCCTGCCCAGTGCCATGACGGTGCTGGCGATCTGCCTGGGCCTGACGTCGATCAAGTACGCCCTGGACGACCGGCCGACGGAGTCGATGGCGTTGATCGCGATCGCGGCGATTCTCGACGCGCTGGACGGCCGGATGGCCCGGGTGCTCAACGCCACCTCGAAGATGGGCGAGGAGATCGACTCGCTGGCCGACGCCATCAACTTCGGCGTGGCGCCGGCCTTCATCGTCTGGGCCCTGCTGCTGGACGGCACCCGGGTGGGCTGGATCGTGGTGCTGCTCTACGCGGTGTGCATCGTGCTGCGACTGGCGCGCTACAACGCGCTGATCGACGAGGACCTGCCGGCCTACACCAAGCAGTACTTCGTCGGGATGCCGGCGCCGGCCGGGGCCATCGGGGCGATCGGGCCGCTGGCCGCCAGAATGCAGTGGGGCGACGGCTGGTGGACGTCGTGGTGGTTCGTCTCGCTGTGGATGATCGCGGTCTCACTGCTGGTGGTCAGCCGGATCCCGATGCGCAAGATCCACACCTTCGCCGTGCCGCCGCGACTGGTCGCACCGCTGCTGGCGCTGCTGGCCATCGTCACCGCGGGAGCGTTCGTCTTTCCCTATCTGACCATCCTGGCGATCATCGTCGCCTACGTCTGCCACATCCCGTTCGCGGTGCGCAGCAAGGCCTGGCTGGCCGCGCACCCCGAGGTGTGGGAGGACCAGCCCAAGGCGCAGCGGCAGGCCCGTCGCGCCATCCGGCGCGCGCAGCCGTCCCGGCGCACCGGCGCGGCACGGCGCTCGGCGGCACGACTCCGACTCAGACGCCCGGGAGGCGATTCGTGAGCCAGTTGACCCTGACGGCGCGGCTGAACACCGCGGCGCTCGACTCGCGCCGGGGCGTGGTCCGGTTGCATCCGGAAGCCGTTGCGGCCCTTGGCATCCGCGAATGGGACGCGGTGTCCCTGACCGGGTCGCGCACCACCGCCGCGGTGGTCGGGCTGGCCGGTCCGGACACGCCGGCGGGCACCGCGCTGCTCGACGACGTGACGCTGTCGAACGCGGGGCTGCGCGAGGACACGACGGTGATCGTGGCACCGGTGACCGTCTACGGCGCCCGCTCGGCGATCGTCACGGGCTCGAACCTGGCGTCACGTTCGGTGCCTCCGGCCACGCTGCGTCAGGCCCTGCTGGGCAAGGTGCTGACCGTCGGCGACACGGTGTCGCTACTGCCGCGCGACCTCGGGCCGGGAACGTCGACGTCCGAAGCCAGCAAGGCGCTGGCCACCGCGGTCGGAATCACCTGGACCTCGGAATTGCTGACCGTCACGGCCGTGGACCCCGCCGGACCCGTCAGCGTGCAACCCAATTCGGCGGTCAACTGGGCCAACAGCAAGGACGCACCCGCGCCGGCGCCCACGGTGTCACCGGCGCAGCCCAAGGAGGTGCCGGCGACCACCGTCACCGAGTCCGGCGAATCGACGATCACCTACGACGACCTCGAGGGCAGCCACCTGCAGGCCAGCAAGCTGACCGAGTGGCTGAAGCTGTCGCTGGACGAGCCGCAGCTGCTGAAAACCCTTGGCGCGAGCCCATATCTGGGTGTTCTGGTCACCGGACCGCTCGGCGTCGGCAAGGCCACCATGGTGCGGGTGGTGTGCGCGCACCGGCGACTGGTCGAACTCGACGGCCCCGAAATCGGCGCGCTGGCCCCCGAAGACCGGCTGCGCACCATCAAGAACGCGGTAAGCACCGTGTGCGACGGCGGCGGCGTGCTGCTGATCGCCGACATCGACGCGCTGCTGCCGGCCACCCCGGAACCCGTTGCGTCACTGATCCTCACCGAGTTGCGCACCGCGGTCGCCAGACCCGGGGTGGCGTTCATCGCGACCTCCGCGGTGCCCGACGCGCTCGACGCGCGACTGCGCGCCCCCGACCTGTGCGACCGAGAGCTGAGCCTGACCCTGCCCGACGGCGCCACCCGCAAGCACCTGCTGGAGGTGCTGCTGCGCGACGTGCCCGCCGACGGGCTCGATCTGGAGGAAATAGCCGGTCGCACACCGGGATTCGTCGTCGCCGACCTGCAGGCGCTGGTGCGTGAGGCGGCGCTTCGGGCGGCTTCCCGCGCCAGCAGCGAGGGCGGTGACCCGAAACTCGTCCAGGAGGATCTCACCGGCGCGCTGTCGGTCATCCGCCCCCTGTCGCGGTCGGCCACCGAGGAGGTCTCGGTGGGGGCGGTGACGCTGGACGACGTCGGCGACATGGCCGCCACCAAGCAGGCGCTGACCGAAGCGGTGCTGTGGCCGCTGCAGCATCCGGACACCTTCGAGCGCCTCGGCGTCGACCCGCCGCGCGGTGTACTGCTCTACGGTCCGCCCGGTTGCGGAAAGACGTTCGTCGTACGCGCGCTGGCCTCCTCCGGCCGGCTCTCCGTGCACGCCGTCAAGGGCGCCGAGCTGATGGACAAGTGGGTCGGCTCATCGGAAAAGGCTGTGCGCGAACTGTTTCGGCGCGCCCGGGACTCGGCGCCGTCGCTGATCTTCCTCGACGAGATCGACGCGCTGGCGCCACGGCGCGGCCAGAGTTTCGACTCCGGGGTGACCGACCGCGTGGTGGCGGCGCTGCTGACCGAACTCGACGGGATCGAGCCGCTGCGCGACGTCGTGGTGCTGGGTGCGACGAACCGGCCGGACCTGATCGACCCGGCGCTGCTGCGACCCGGCCGGCTGGAGAAGCTGGTGTTCGTCGAGCCGCCCGACGCCGAGGCGCGTCGGGACATCCTCAAGTCGGCGGCGAAGTCGGTGCCGCTGGCCTCCGACGTCGATCTCGATGCGCTGGCCGGCGAACTGGACGGCTACAGCGCCGCCGATTGTGTGGCGCTGTTGCGCGAGGCCGCGCTGACGGCCATGCGCCGGTCGATCGACGCGGCCGATGTGACGGCGGCCGACGTCGCGGCCGCCCGTGAAACGGTGCGCCCGTCACTGGATCCCGTTCAGGTGGAGGCACTTCGGTCGTTCGCCGACGACCACTAGCTTTTCGATCTGTTCAGAATCCTCTGCGATGTTCACTCGCACAACGTCGCAGTCACGGCTGACCAGATTGGGAGGAGGACGTTTCCGCCAGGGCAGCCAGTCGGTCCAGCGAGCGGCCCAGGCGCTCCGAGGTGGTTGCGCGAGCCCGTTCGAATCGCTTGGGGTCGTTGAGGTTTGACCAATCGTAGGTGTGGGTCACGCGGGTGTGTCCGTCGTCGATCGGCTCCAGCTCCCAGCGCCACAGGTGCCCGGGCGGTTCGCCACCCGGCTCCGATGGCAGCCAGGCGATCAGTCGCCCTTCGCCGAACTCCACGATGCGGTTGACCCGGTCGGCGCCCTTGGTGGTTGTGGTGAGGAAGGTGTCGCCGACGGCCCGCACCCGTTGGCCGGCGGCCGCTGCGGCCAGGTTGTCGTTGCCGTCCCACGCGATCTGCTCGGCGGGGTCGGCGATCAACTCGAAGATCACCGCGGCGGGTGCGGCGATGTCGCGACTGGCGCTGACGATTCTCGGCTCGGTCACTTCTGCCATGCCACCCATCAAACACGTCGACGCCGGGAGGGGCAGCGTTCCCCGTAGACTGCCTACCGACCTAGCCCTCGACGGCTGACACCCCGACGGTTCGGAGTGCCATGCTCGCCATCCTGATCGCCCATGCGATCGCCACCGCGGCCGCCCCGCTGCTGGTGTACCTGTGGGGGCGGCGGGCGTTCTACCCGCTGGCGCTCGTCCCACTCGGATCGCTGTACTGGGCGGCCGCCAACTGGCCGGCGAACCAAGCCGGCAGCCACACGTCCCGGCTGCACTGGGTGCCGCAGCTGTCGATGGACATCGACCTGCGCTTCGACACCCTGACCGCGATCATGAGCGTCCTGGTTCTGGGCATCGGCGCGCTGGTGCTCTTCTATTGCGCCGATTACTTCCACCATCATGACGGCCACACGGAGAAACGCCTGCCCAGCTTCGCCGCCGAACTCGTCGCCTTCTCCGGCGCCATGTTCGGGCTGGTCGCCAGCGACAACATGCTGGTTTTCTACGTGTTCTGGGAACTGACGTCGGTGCTGTCGTTCCTGCTCGTCGGCCACTACGCCGAACGCGCCACCAGTCGCCGCGCCGCCACCCAGGCGCTGATGGTCACCACGCTCGGCGGACTGGCGATGCTCGTCGGCATCGTGGTCCTCGGCCAGTACAGCGGCACCTACCTGCTCTCCGAACTGGTGGCCCGGGCGGCCCGGGACGGACTGGGCGGCACCGCCGTCAACGTCGGACTGGTACTCGTCCTGATCGGCGCGTTGTCCAAGTCGGCGATCGTGCCGATGCATTTCTGGCTGCCCGGCGCAATGGCGGCGCCAACCCCCGTCAGCGCCTACCTGCACGCCGCCGCCATGGTGAAGGCTGGCGTCTATCTGGTGGCCCGGCTGACCCCCGGTTTCGCCGACGCGCCGCCGTGGCGGCCGATCATCGTCGGCCTCGGCCTGCTGACCATGCTGCTGGCCGGCTGGCGCGCGGTCCGCGAGTACGACCTCAAACTCATCCTGGCGTTCGGCACCGTGAGCCAACTCGGGCTCATCACGGTGTTGGTCGGGTCGGGCGGCGGCGACCTGATGCTCGCCGGGCTGACCATGCTGTGCGCGCACGCGATGTTCAAGGCCGCGCTGTTCATGGTGGTCGGCATCATCGACCATGCGACCGGCACCCGTGACATCCGCCGGCTGGCCTGGCTGGGGCATCGGCTGCCCTGGTTGTTCGCGATCGCCGCCGGCGCGACCGCGAGCATGGCCGCGCTGCCGCCGTTCTTGGGCTTCGTGGCCAAGGAAGCCGACTTCGAGACGCTGCTCTACAGCCCCTCGCTGGGACCGTGGGCGCCGTGGGTGCTCGCCGGTGTCGTGCTCGCGTCGGTGTTCACCACGATCTACAGCCTGCGTTTCCTCTGGGGCGCCTTCGCGCGCAAGGGTTTACGCGAACCGAGCGCCCGGGTGACGAAGCTGCACCGGCCCTCGGTGGGCTTCCAGTTCGCGCCCGCGGTGCTGGCCGCCGCGGGCCTGCTACTCGGCATCGTGCCGGGGCTGCTGGAAAACCTGATCGACCCGTACGCCGAGTTCCTGCCCGGCGGCGCGCACTACCACCTGGCGCTGTGGCACGGATTCAACCTGCCGTTGCTGCTATCGGCGGCGGTGCTGCTGGTGGGCACCGCGTCGTTCGTGGCCCGGGCGCGGCTGCCGCGGGCCGCGGGCGGCTGGCTGCCCCTGGGCAACGCCGACCGCATCTACGACGCGACCCTGCGGGGCATGGAGTTCGTCGCCTTCAAGGTGACGGGGGCGACCCAGCGCGGTTCGCTGCCCGCGACGCAGTCGGCGATCCTGCTGACCCTCGTCGCCCTACCGGTGACGGTGCTGGCGCTGGGCGCGCGCGACCAACCCGAACTGCGGCTGTGGGGAGGTCCGCTGCAGCCGGTCGTCGCGCTGCTCATGGTCGGCGGGGCGCTGGGCGCCACCGTGATGCGCAACCGCCTGGCCGCGGTGCTGCTGGTGGGTGTGACGGGGTACGGCTGCGGCGCGATCTTCGCCTTCCACGGCGCGCCGGATTTGGCGCTCACCCAGTTCCTGGTCGAGACACTGACGTTGGTGATCTTCGTGCTGGTGCTGCGGGTGCTGCCGGCGGAGGCCGACGCGGAGAACATGCGCCGCTTCCGCGTGCCCCGCGCGCTGCTGGCAATCGCGGTGGGCGCCGGCGTCACCGGCCTGGCGTCGTTCGCGATGGCGGCCCGCCACACCGCGCCCATCTCGACGCTGCTGCCCGACGCGGCCTACACGCGGGGCCACGGCGCCAACACCGTCAACGTCATCCTGGTCGACATCCGCGCCTGGGACACCCTCGGCGAGGTCTCGGTCCTGGTGGCGGCCGCCACCGGGGTGGCCTCGCTGGTGTTCCGGCACCGGCGGTTCGGCGCGGCGCCCCGGGTCCCGCTGGCCGGAGCGCAACCGGGGGTCTCGTCGGACACGCCCTACAGTCCGGCGGTCGGCGACATCACCTGGCTGCGCGGCAGCGACTATCGCGACCCGCGCTACCGGTCGCTGGTGCTGGAGGTGGCCACCCGCATCATCTTCCCGGTGATCATGGTGCTGTCGGTCTACTTCTTCTTCACCGGGCACAACACGCCGGGCGGCGGTTTCGCGGGCGGCCTGACCGCGGGGCTGGCGCTGGTGTTGCGGTACCTCGCCGGCGGGCGTTACGAACTCGGCGAGACGCTGCCGCTGGACGCCGGCAAGATCCTCGGCGCCGGCCTGGGGCTGTCGGCGGGCACCGCGATCACGTCGCTGCTGCTCGGGGCGCCGGCGTTGTCGTCGGCGTTGATCGAACTCGACGTTCCCGTGCTCGGGCACGTGAAGTTCGTGACGGCGCTGTTCTTCGACCTGGGCGTGTATCTGATCGTCGTCGGCCTGGTGCTCGACGTGCTACGCAGCCTGGGTGCGCGCATCGACGAGGAGATGGTGGCCTCCCGCCGATGAACACCGTCCTTTCCGTGCCGCTGGCTTCCCTGATCCTCATCGGGGCGCTGATCAGTTGCGGGGTCTACCTGTTGCTCGAACGCAACCTGACCCGAATGTTGTTGGGAATGTTGCTGATCGGCAACGGCATCAACCTGCTGATCCTGACCGTCGGCGGGCCGTCGGGCAATCCGCCGATCCGCGGACGAACCAGCAATGGCAACACCACCACCGCCGACCCGCTGGCCCAGGCGATGATCCTGACGGCGATCGTCATCACCATGGGGGTCGCGGCCTTCGTGCTGGCGCTGACCTACCGTTCCTACCGGTTGAACACCGACGAGGAGGTCGACGACGACGCCGAAGACGCGCGGATCGCCGAAGAGGCCCCCCGCGACGAGCCCGACTTCGACGAAACCGGTCGCGTCGCAACGCGTCCCGACTCCGACGAACCCGACGAACTGGATGCGCTGCCCGGGCGTGAGGGCTCACGATGACCTCGATACAGCTGGGACACACGCTCACCGCGTTGCCGGTGTTGGTGCCGATGATCGCGGCGGCATTGACGTTGGTCGCCGGGCGCCGGCCCCGGTTGCAGCGGTTCATCACGCTGACGGCGCTGACCGCGGTGGCCGTGGTGTGCGCGGTGCTGTTGTACCTGACGGACCGGTACGGCACGATCGCGCTGCAGGTCGGGGGGTGGGGTTCCGGCGAGCCCGGGTTCGGCCCGCTGGGCATAACCCTTGTGGTGGACCGGCTTTCGGCGCTGATGCTGGTGGTGTCCTCCGTGGTGCTGCTGGCCGTGGTGTTCTACGCCATCGGGCAGGGCATCCGCGACGGCGACGAGCGCCAGCCGGTGTCCATCTTTCTGCCCACGTATCTGGTGTTGTCGGCCGGCGTGTGCAACGCGTTCCTGGCCGGCGATCTGTTCAACCAGTTCGTCGGGTTCGAGATCCTGTTGACCGCCAGCTTCGTGCTGCTGACACTCGGCGCCAGCAGGGACCGGGTCCGGGCCGGCATCGCCTACGTGATGGTGTCGATGGTCTCGTCGCTGATCTTCCTGTTCGGCATCGCTTTGGTGTACGCCGCGACCGGGTCGCTGAACATGGCCCAGATCGCGGTGCGCATCGACGCCGTGAGTCCCGGCACCCGGACCGCGGTGTTCGCGGTGCTGTTGGTGGCCTTCGGGATCAAGGCCGCGGTCTTCCCGTTGTCGGCCTGGCTGCCCGACTCGTACCCCACCGCGCCCGCACCCGTCACCGCGGTGTTCGCCGGCCTGCTGACCAAAGTCGGTGTGTACGCGATCATCCGGGCCCATTCGCTGTTGTTCCCCGGCGGCGCGCTCGACGACGTGCTGATGGTCGCCGGACTGCTCACGATGCTCGTCGGGATCCTGGGCGCCATCGCCCAGACCGACATCAAACGGCTGCTGTCGTTCACCCTGGTCAGCCACATCGGCTACATGGTGTTCGGGGTGGCCCTGTCCAGCCGGCTGGGGATGTCCGGAGCGATCTACTACGTCGCACACCACATCGTCGTGCAGACCACCCTGTTCCTGGTCGTCGGTCTCATCGAGCGGCAGGCCGGCGCGTCTACGCTGCGGCGCCTCGGCGGCCTGGCGGCGGCCAGCCCGATGCTGGCCTTCGTGTTCGTCGTGCCTGCGCTCAATCTCGGCGGTATTCCGCCGTTTTCGGGTTTCATCGGGAAGGTGGCACTGCTGCAGGCCGGCGCGCAGAGCGGCTCGGTGCTGGCCTGGGCTCTGGTCGCCGGTTCCGTGTTGACCAGCCTGCTGACCCTGTACGTCGTGACCCGGGTGTGGACGAAGGCGTTCTGGCGGGCCCGGGTCGACGCACCCGAGGGTGAAGTCGCCGATGCCGCTCCCGTCGCGCTGCTGGCGGACGACTCGGGCTCTTCGGACATCGCCTTCGCCGACCGTGACGACGTCGGCCGCATGCCGGCGGGCATGCTGATCCCGACGTTGGGCCTGATCGCCGTCGGCCTGGCGCTGACGGTGGCGGCCGGACCGATCTTCGCCTACAGCGAGCGGGCCGCCGCCGAGATCCTCGACCGCGGCCAGTACATCGACGCGGTGCTGGGAGGTGCGGGACGGTGAGGCGCGACATGCGCGCGGTCATCCTGCGGGGATGGGTGCTCATCTGGCTGACGCTGGTCTGGATCCTGTTGTGGGGCAACATCTCGGCGGCCAACATCCTCAGCGGGCTGGCGGTGGCGCTGCTCATCACCTACCTGCTGCCGCTGCCGCCGGTGCCGGTCGAGGGCCGGGTCCACCCAATCGCCCTGGCGCGCTTGGTGATCCTGGTCGGCTGGTATCTGCTGTGGTCGAGTCTGCAGGTGGCGTGGCTGGCGATCAGACCCGGCCCGCCGCCGCTGACCGCCGTGTTGCGAACGCGGTTGAACATCAAGTCCGATCTGGTGCTGGCGCTGGCGGTCAACATCGTCAACCTGATCCCCGGCTCCATCGTGCTGGAGATCGACCAGGTGCGCCGGCTGATCTACGTGCACCAGCTCGACGTCGGCTCCGACCGGTCGGTCAAGCAGTTCTACCACCAGGTGCATCAGGTGGAGCGGCTACTGGTCGCGGCCTTCGAGCGGGACAGCGAATGGCACCCGGCCGGAACGGAGCGCGCATGAATACCGTCTGGGTCGTCGCGGCCGTCATGCTGGTCCTGGCCGCCGGCATCACGATGTTCCGCCTGCTGGCCGGGCCCAGCACCCTGGACCGCCTGGTCGGCCTCGACACGCTCATCGCGGTGACGATGTGCGGCGTGGGCACCTGGGCCGCATACAGCCTGGACACCACCGTCACCTACAGCCTCGCCGCGCTCGCGTTGATCAGCTTCGTGGGTTCGGTGAGCATCGCCCGCTTCCGGGTCCGCGACGTCGACCGCAAAGGAGACGCGTGATTCTCGACATCATCTGTGCCGTACTGATTCTCGGCGGTTCCGCGCTGGCGCTCACCGCCGCCATCGGCGTCGTCCGCTTCCCCGACACGCTGTCGCGGATGCACTCGGCGACCAAGCCTCAGGTGCTCGGGCTGCTGCTGGTCCTCGCGGGTGCCGCCATCCGGCTGCGGGGGCATCCGGATGTCGGGATGCTCATCCTGACGGGGCTTTTCACGCTGATCACCGTGCCGGTGGTGGCTCAGCGTGTCGGGCAACTGGCCTACCGCGAGCAGAATGTGCAGGATTCGCTGACCGTCGACGAATGGCGTTCGCCGCCAGAGGAATAGGTCTCAGTCCTCGGACAGCTGGAACCGCACCATCGCCGTGACGGTCTCGACCGCCTCGCGTAAGGCCGCCAGCCGTTGCACCGGTCCGGGTGCGGCCAGCACCGCGTACTTGTCCGCCGGCCCGATGGGCACCCGGGTGGCCAACGCGTACAACCGCTCCCCCGGGTCGTCGGGCAGATCGCCGAGGATCTCGTCACGGGCACGCAGCCGGATGTCGCGGGCACCGGCGATCAGCTCCAGCAGGCCCCACACGTCGTCCTCGAGCGCGAAGACGTCAGCCGACGCCACGTCGCCGGGTTCGTCGGGCCAGTCCTGCAGCACGGCCCGCGGGTACGGATTGTCCGGTAGCCACTCGGCGACCCGGAATCGTTCCCGCACAACGCATTTGAGTTGATAGCGACCGAGTCCGTGCTCGGCGAACTCCACGATGCGGGCCAGCGCGCCGACGTCATGCCGCTCGTCGCCGCCGCCGACCTCACGGCCGCGGGCGATCAGCACCACCCCGAAGGCCGGGTCCCCGGTGGCCAGGCAGTCCTCGACGAGCGCCCCGTAGCGCGGTTCGAAGACCCGCAACGGCAGCGCTTCACCCGGCAGGACGGCCGACTGCAGCGGGAACATCGGGATGGGAACGCCGAAGTGATTAGACATCGAGTTCGGCCACCAGGGCGTCGACCACCGCGCGCAGATCGCCGTCGTGTTCCTCGGCGACCCGGCGCTGCCGCTGATAGGACGCCCCAAGACGCGGGATGTCGGCGACCCGGGAGAGTTCGTCGACGCAATTCAATGACCGCGCAACGGGTTCCAGCCGGGTCAGCATGTCGCCGAGGTCCTCGGTGACCAGCCGCTCGTTGCTGTCGGCATCGAGGATGATGATCGCGTCCAGGCCGTAGCGGGCCGCGCGCCACTTGTTCTCCTGCACATGCCAGGGCGGCATGGTGGGCAGCGACTCGCCGGCCTCCAGCCTGCGGTCCAAGTCGACGATCAGGCAGTGGGTCAGTGCGACGAGCGCCGAGAGCTCCCGGATGTTGGACACCCCATCGAAGATGCGCACCTCGATGGTGCCCAGATGCGGGGAAGGCCTGATGTCCCAACGCACTTCGTTGATGTGGTCGATGATGCCGGTCTTTTTCTGGTCGTGCACGAAGCCTTCGAACTCGGCCCAGGTCTGGAAGTGGAACGGCAGCCCGGCGGTGGGCAGCTGTTGGAACATCATGGCGCGGTTGCTGGCATAGCCGGTGTCCTCGCCCTCCCACCACGGCGACGACGCGGACAAGGCCAGCAGGTGGGGGTAGTAGTTGAGCATCGAGGTGATGATCGGCATCACCTTGTGCGCGCTGGACACCCCGACGTGCACGTGCACACCCCAGATGAGCATCTGGCGGCCCCACCACTGGGTCCGCTTGATCAGCTCGGCGTAGCGCGGCGCGTCGGTCAGCTTGGCGGCGGACCACTCGGCGAACGGGTGGGTGCCCGCACAGAACAGCTTCATCCCGCGGTCCTCGACGACCTGCCGCACGGTGCGCAGGGTGCCGGCGAGGTCTTCCATCGCCTGGCCGCTGTTCTCGCAGATGCCGGTGACGATCTCGACGGTGTTGCGCAGCAGTTCCTTGTGCACGTGTGGGTGCTCGCCGAGTTCGGCGATGACCGCGGGCGCCTCGTTGCTCAGGTCCCGGGTGCTGGCGTCGACGAGAGCGAACTCCCACTCCACACCGAGGGTCGGCCGGTAGGAGCCGGCGAAGTCGATGTGCGCCGGATCAGCCGCCGGAGATGACACCGCACGCCACGCGCTTACCGGCGTCGCCGGTCGACATGGTGGTCTCGTCCGGTCCCGGCGCGCCGTTGGACTGGGTGTAGCGGTCTTTCGGGATCTCCGCGAAGTTGTCGGCCTTCTCGTGGATGACGATGGCCGTCTTCTGCCCGGAGGTCAGCTGTTCCTCGGTGAAGGCGTCGGTGGTGGTCACCATCGTGCCCGAACCGTCGGCGAGCACCTGCAGCGGCGGCAACTGGCCGCTCATCTCCGCGCCCTCGCCGGTGTGCCCAGGTGCGTTGAAATGGCCACCGGCGGAGAGGAAGTCACCCGGCGCGCCGCCCGTGGGGGCTACGGAGTTCGCCTCGCACTTGCCCACCGAGTGGATGTGCATGCCGTGGAAGCCCGGCGTCAGCTTGCCCGGACCCGAGGTCTGCACGGTGACGGTGGCGTGGCTCTCGGTGAAGTCGAATGTGGCCGTGGCGACCTGCTGGCCCGCGGCGTTGAGCATCGGGATCTCGAGCTTGCCCGTCTCGGTCTCGACGGTGGCGTGCTCCTGGCCACCGGCCGTCGCGCCCGGGGCGGACGGCCCCGGCGAGCCGGTCCAGATCGGCGGATTGGTGCCCGAGGTGGTCGACGGCACCTGCCCGGGCGGCGCACACGCGCTCAGCAGCGCGACGGGTGCGGCGAACAGGACGGCGGCGGCAGTTTTCGCGAGCGGCGTGACCATGCGCAGAAGCCTAGAGGATGTCACACGGCCGACGGCAGTCGACTATGTGATCTGTCCAGCGGTGGCTGCGACAACTTTCGAGAGACCTTCGCAGCTGAAGCTGAACAGATGCAATCGGGGATCAGCCTGTGACCAACACGACGACGCCCGGTGGCTGCTCGGCAACCTCGGGGATGCGCGGTTCGACCGGCGCATCCAGCAGTTTGCCCACCGCTTCGGCCGACTGCTTTTCGCCCTCGGCCACGAGGATCTGGGACTGCTTCTGGCCCTCGGCCTCGCCGAAGTACACCGTCGTCGCGGTGACGTTCGGCGGGGCCGCCAGGTTGCCGGTCTCGGTGACGGTCCAGCCGTCGTCCCGCAGCCGGCCGGCGGCGCGGTCCGCGGCCCCCGCCACGTCGGAGATGTTGAACACCCGGACCTCCGCGCGGGGCGCCGGCGTCGCGGAGGTGGTCGGAGCCGCGCTGGTCGCCGACGTCGCCGGCGCACTCTCGCCGCCGGAGTCGCCGCCGACGGCTTGCAGGCCGACCAGCAGGAAGACCACGCCGAGGAACAGCAGGACCATGACCATGGCGCGCAGCGGCAGCCGGGACGAGTCGGGAACACGATCGTTCATCGCGTTGAGCCTATCGGGCCGGGTCAGGTGACCTCAAAGCCGAGCCTGCGGGCGGCCTTGGCCTTCTGCCGGCTGGCCCGCTGCCGACGCAGCCGCTTGACCAGCATGGGGTCGGCGGCCAGCGCCTCCGGGCGGTCGACGAGCGCGTTGAGAACCTGGTAGTAGCGGGTGCCCGACATGCCGAAGAGCTCCTTGATGGCCTCTTCCTTGGCCCCGGCGTATTTCCACCACTGCCGCTCGAAGGCGAGGACGTCGCGCTCCCGGCGCGTCAGCCCGTCGGTGACCTCGGCGTCGTCCTCCACCCGCTCGGCCCGTGCCATGGCGCCGTCCATATCTCTGCTGGGCCCTTTCGCCGGCCTGTGCAACGCGTCGTTCGGCGATATTCAACCACGCCGGAAACATCTGGGACGGCAGCCGAGTCCGCGCGTCGGCTGACTTAAGCTTGCCGACCATGGCTGTCAGACCAATTGTGATCGTGGGGGATCCCGTCCTGCACGAGCCGACCCAGCCGGTGCCGGTCGGTGACGACGGTTCGCTGCCGGCGGATCTGGCCGGCCTCATCGCCGACATGTACGAGACGATGGACGCCGCCAACGGTGTCGGACTGGCGGCCAACCAGATCGGGGTGCCGCTGCGGGTGTTCGTCTACGACTGCGCGATGGACCGCGGTTCCACCGAGCGGCAGCGCGGGGTGGTCGTCAACCCGGTGCTGGAGACATCGGAAATCCCGGAGACGATGCCGGACCCCGACAACGACGACGAGGGCTGCCTGTCGGTGCCCGGCGAGTCCTTCCCGACCGGTCGCGCCGGCTGGGCGCGGGTCACCGGCCTGGACGCCGACGGCAATCCCGTCACGCTGGAGGGCACCGGCCTGTTCGCCCGGATGCTGCAACACGAGACCGGGCACCTCGACGGCTTCCTCTACATCGACCGTCTGGTCGGCCGGCACACGCGGGCCGCCAAGCGCGCGGTGAAGGCGAGCGGCTGGGGCGTGCCGGGCCTGTCGTGGATGCCCGGCGAGGTGCCGGACCCGTTCGGGCACTGATGTTGCCCGCGATCGGTAGCCGGGTGTCGCTTCGCTACCGCTCCGGACCAGCCGAGCACACCGACGTCATCGGCGTCCTGGAGGCGACCGTGCCGGCGCTTCGGATCCGCACCAAGTCCGACGGACTGGTCCACGTCGACCCCGCCGACGTGGTCGGCGTGCGGGAGATCCCCTACCGACCGGTGCGAACCTCCGAGATCCGCGCCCTCGAGCACGCGGCCGCCCTGGCGTGGCCCGGCGTCGAGCGGCAATGGCTCGGCGGCTGGCTGGTGCGGGCCGGTCACGGCAGCACCAGCCGGGCCAACTCCGCTGTCCCACTGGATGTTTCGGCCGACCTGCGGACGCTGCCGGGAATCGTCGAGTGGTATCGCGCCCGCGGCCTGCCGGCGTGGCTGGCGCTGCCGGAGCGGCTGCTGCCGGTGCGGGCGGCCGGGGTCAAACCGACCCGGGTACTGGTGACGGACCTCGACGACCCCGTCGGTGACGGCGCCGTCACGTTGTCTGGGGTTCCCGACGCGGACTGGCGGGCGGTCTACGACCGCGACGTGCCGCTCGACGTGCTCTGCGCGGTCGTCGACGGCGATGTCGTCTTCGCGTCGCTGCCCGGGATCGCCGTCGGGCGCGGCGCGGTGACCACCGCCCCGGACGGCACGCGGTGGCTGGGCCTCGCCGCGGTGCGGGTCGCCCTCGAGGCGGCGCGGGAGACCGACGGGCTGGTCGACCCGATGCTCGGCGGAGTGCTCGCCGCGGCGGGCTACGACCGCACCTTCGCGCAGGTACCGGCCGAAAGCCATTCTCCGACAACGCTTCCCGTGC
>ERZ724503.227-NODE-227-length-21410-cov-5.770358_pt1 | contig 21410 bp, 32 predicted proteins | sample MGYA00376036_ERZ724503 | MGnify/ENA primary metagenome ERZ724503 (study PRJEB28724, sample SAMN07190885) | wastewater metagenome | isolation source: influent of sewage treatment plant in Hong Hong | place: Hong Kong | collected 2016-03-17 ...
GCGGGGACGACGTAGCCCACCGCGGAGGACTGGGGCTCAGCCGTCGTCGTGAACTCCAACAGGCCGTACCGGGCCGACTCCTCCGGGTGAGCGTGGATGTGCCCGTGGCAGGCCAGGCACACCGCGACGAGGTTCGACACCACGTCCCGTCCACCCTGGGAGCGGCGGCGGCGGTGGTGGGCGTGCTCGTAGTTGCCGGTGCAGGCCGGGGTGCGGGCCTCGCAGAACCCGTCGCAGCGGACCATCAGCGCACGGCGTACCGACGACGGGACCGAGCTGCGGGGCTTCGACTTCTTCGGGCGGGCACAGGTCGGGCAGCCGTCCCAGCAGTTCCGCGAGTGGCCCGTCGACCGGACCGACTCACCGAACGCCTTGCAGCGGTCGTCGCCGCACGGGCACGGCTGCTTCAACAAGGTCACCGCAGCCACCCTCTGGCGCGGGCCAGCAGCGGCACCACCACCAGGCACACCCCCAGCAGCAGCCAGGTCATCAGCCGATGAGCCGATCGAACGGCCCGGAGGTGTCCTCGGGGGTGGGGGTGGGCCAGAACTCGGGGAGGGAGGTGACGGGACGGTCATCGACTGGGGAAGCAGTAGACGTATCGAGGTCACCTCCCCCCACGACCGAGGCGGGCAGGGGTGTCGTCTGCCCCTGCCCGCCGTCGACGACCGGGAGCGCCCCCGGGAAGGGGGTGGGCGCGCTCTGACCGGACCGTCGATCCTGACCCCTGTCATGCCACCACTTCAGCGCCGGCACCGACGCCGCGGCGACGAACACCCCGACCGCCAGACCGCACGCCGAAGCGATCGCCAGGTCGTACAGCAGTGTGCGTGTCGGCTCGTTCATCGGATCTCGACCCCCTGTCGGTCCCTTCGGATCTCCCGTTGCACCCACTGGCGCGCCACAGCGATCAGCGCCTCACGCGCCGCGTCCCGCTCACCCGCCGTGGTCAACGTCGGCTCCTCGAGGTAGGCGACCGTCGCCTCCACATACGCCTGCACCGCATCCCCATAGACGGCGTCCAGGTCGACGCTCACCGGCCCGACTCCCTGGCGTCGACCATCAGCGACTGCGCCAGACGGGCCTCGGTCTGGAGCCACTTCACCTTCTCCCGCTGGGAGCGGTGCAGCGCAGCGAAGTAGTCCCGGGCCTGACGGACGTTCATCGAGTCCGGGCCGGCCTGCTCCTCGAGGTGGAGGTACACGTTGGCCTCCCGCTCATCGGCGTTGCGGCCCCCGACGGTGGCGAGGGCCTGGGCCCGGGCGAGGCGGTAGGCGTGCTCGGCCTCGGCGGCTTCGATCGCCACCTGCATCTCCGCGTCGACGGCCTCAGCGAGAAGGTCCAGCACCTCCTCGGCGCGTTCCTGGGCTTCGAGCCCGGACCACGGGCGCGCCTGGGAGTGCTCCCGGGCGCGCAGGTAGCGGTCGGCGGGGATCGTCTCCGACCGCGGGGGTGCGACCCCGGTCACTCGACCGACTCCTCGGCCTCTTCGCTCTCGGCGTCGATCGCCTCGGGCTCCTCCTCGGGTGCGGCGTCGAGGTCGGCGCGGGTGACGATGCCCCGGGTGACCGACTCGTCACGAGCGATTGCCTGGGCGGCGTGAACCGACAGCGGCAGGAACGGGGCGAGGGCACGGACGGTGGTCTTGCGGGCCATCGCGTCGAAGTCGGTGGTCCACGGCCCGGCGTCGGGCGTCGACGACCGCTTGCGGCGCTCCTCGATCTCCTCGACGTTCATGGCGAGCCACTGGTGACCGCCGCCCCGGAGCTTGCAGAGGCAGTAGTAGAGCCACGGCCGGCCGTCGCGCCGACGCAGGTTCGGCTTGTGGCGCAGGTAGCCCTCGGTGCCGTACTCGGCGTCGAAGTCGTCGGTCTCGTAGACCTCGTGCGCCTCGATCGTCTCGACCTGATCGGACCGGCGGGCCAGGTCGATCAGCCCCTTGTAGCCCAGCAGGAACGTGACCTCGTGCGCCTTGTGCTTCTTCGAGTAGCGGGGCACGAAGTAGGCGTGACCCAGCGGGCCCGGCTCGAGGCCCAGCTGGGCGGAGAGCATCAGCGCCCCCAGGAACGACTCGGGGGTGCACTGCAACAGCTTCGGGGTGGTGCGAAGCGTCGTGAGCGCCACCCGCACGATCCGGTCCGGGGACACGCCGTTGGGCAGCGCCCGTTCGATCTGGTCGCGCTGGGCCTCGACCAGTTGCACGATCCCCTTGCGGGGTGCGGTGCCGCCGTTGGCCTGCGCCTGATCGATGCGGGCTTCGAGGTCGCTCACTTCTTGGTCCCCTTCACGGTGAGCCGGCGGTAGGGCTTGCGGGTGTAGGACTCGACGACCGACTCGGGCACCTCGGTCCAGGTGACCGCCACGTCGCCGTCGACGGTGCCCTCGGTGGCGTTGCCGAGCGCCACCTTGACGGTGTTCTCCAGCAGGTCCCGGCGGGACTTGAGCGCCTTCTGCTGGGCCTTCAGGTCGTTGAGCTCGTCGACGGCCAGCACCGCCTCCAGGCCCAGCTCGACCGACTCGGGGACCGGGCGGTCGTAGAGCGCGGCCAGCGCCTCGGAGGTGGCGCGGTGGTCGTCGACCGGCGGGGGGACCTCGGCGAGGACGTGGTCGTGCCAGAACCGGGACTCGACCTCGGTCAACTTCGCGGCGAGCGACGGGTCGGCGTCGACCCGCACCTCGTGGTAGTCGCGTCCGTCGATCAGCACCACCACCCACGCCCAGGCGAAGCCCATGACCGTGAGGTAGTGGTGGGTCTGGAGGGCCGCTCCGTCGGGGATGCTCCCGCCGGCCCATTCGCTCGCCCGACGCCAGTTGGTCGTCTTGACCTCGAGGATCCCGTAGCCGTCGTCGCCTTCGAGGACCCGGTCGGGGGTCGCCATCTGCCACGGGCGCTCCGGGTGGGCGTACATCTCCCGGGCGTCGGTGACCGCCAGCTCGGGGTGCAGCTCGGCGAAGTGCTCGGCGATGACGCCCTCGAGCTTGCGGCCCCACATCATCGCGGCGTTGTCCTCGTCGGGGACCGGGTGGACCTTGGACTGGTACACCGAGAACGGGGACGCCCACGGGTCGATCCCGCAGACCGCCGCGGCGTCGGAGCCGCCGAGGCCGTCGGTGCGGGCCTTCAGCCAGCCGTCGCGGCCGACCTCGTCGAGTCGGCAGACCACGGTGGGGGTCACGCCAGGGCCTCCAGGATCAGGCGTCCGGTGCGGCGGTACTGGCCGAGGGCGACCTGGCGGTCCCGGGGGTGGGTGGCCGGGGTCTGCTGCCAGGTGCGGCGCTGGGCTTCGAGGATGGTGCCGAGGTCCCGCAGGCGGGGGACGCTGCGCTCGGGGGCCTGCCGGTCGAACCAGTGCTCGCAGTCAGCGCATCCCAGCGTCACGAGGCCGTCGCGGTCGACGCTCTTGGGACGGACCTTGACGCTGCCGCACTCCGGGCAGCCGAACGGGACGTTCACCGGGCGAACTCGTGGAAGTCGTCGCCGTCCCCGGTGGGGCACGACTGGCCGAGACGAGACAGGTGACGGGGACGGTCGCAGTGCAGGCAGCGGACCTCGAAGAAGTGCGCCCACAGGCCGTAGAGCACCGCCGAGAACAGGAGGGCGGCGAGGACCCAGTCGACGGGGTTCGCAGAGAGTGCGGTCACGACCAGAGCCCCCGAAGGCACTCGGCGCGGGTCGACCGCTCGGCCTGGTCCTCGTCGTAGATCGCCTCGAACGCGAGACGGTTCTCGACGGTGCCGAAGCCGCCAGAGCGGAGCTTGTCGGCGGCGACGGCGTGCAACGTGCCAGAGCGGCGGTAGCTGTCGAAGTCCTCGACCGCGGTGAGTAGATGGCGGGGGTCGACGGTCATCGTTTCCCTCCGGTCCAGGTCTTGTCCCCGAACACGGCGTCCAGGGCGACAGCGGCGAGCAGACCGAACCCGAGAACCCGGTCAGCCAGGTACGGGGACAAGGCGTAGACGGCGGTCATTCGGGGTCCACCAGTTCGGACACCGGGACGTTGAGCGCACCGGCCCATGCCTGCAACGAAGCGAGGGTGGGGGAAGTGCCGTGTACTTCGGCGCGGAGGATGGTGAGCGGGGTGGTGCCGGCCTTGCGGGCCAGGGTCTCTCGCGACCAGCCTCGCCCCTCACGAAGCTGTCGGAGCTTGTGGCCGAGTGGCGTTGTTGCCGTTTCGGCTGTAGGCGAGTCTGCCATATGGCAGCTGACAGTAACACGACGGATAGACAAGTCAAGGACTTTGCTCTATCGTGAGCGATACCCAAGGCAGGACGAACACTTGGGGAAGGAGAACCAACCATGTCGTCCTCGGACCACCGAGACGGGTTCACCAAGGTCATCAACTGGGGCCAGGCCCTCTACCTCGAGGCCACCATGCTCCACCCCGGCGGGCTCAAGGCGGCGGTCGACCGCATCCACCAGAACGTCGGCAAGAGCTACGGGACCCGCAACACCTTCAAGACCCTGTTCGACTTCGACGACGTCCCCGACAGCGACAAGCAGCGGGAACGGGCCTACCTGCTCCTGTTGGCGCTCGGCCAGGACCCCCGGTCATGGGGCCTCGGAGCGGTCACGTTCCCGCCGGGGATCAGCCTCGATTCCCTTCGTGACCAGGGGCTTTCCGCGTGTAGATGTACGGCGCACGGCGAGCTGGTCGCTGCGTAGCTGGTGTCACGACACCCTCATATCAGCCAGAACAGCCGACGCCACGGGGGGTGGCACGGCAGAAGGGGGAATGACCATGGCCAGCACCTTGATCGGCCCAGCCGCCGACTTCATCGCCGAGCGGATCAAGCGGGGTGAGACCGACCCGCTGACCTCGAGGAACTACGCCACGACGCTCCGACAGCTCGCCGAGTCCTTCGGAAAGCGCCCTCTTCGCCGGTTCGGGCGCCGGGCAGTCGAACGGTTCTTCGAGGCCTACCCCGACTGGGCGGTCGGGACCCGGGCCCGCAAGTTCTCGGAGATCAACCAGTTCGCCGACTTCCTCGAGCGACGAGGCCACATCGACCGCAACCCGTGCCGGGACATGAAGGCACCCCGCCGTCCGCGCACCGTCCCCAGAACCCTGCCACGCGACGAGGTGTCGGCCATTCTCGCCCACACCCCCGACATGCGGGCCACAGTCGTCGTCCTGCTGATGGTCCAGGAGGTCTGCCGCCGGGTCGAGGTGTCACGCCTCGAGCTGGGCGACATCGACCTCGAGCACCAGACCATCCGCCTCGTCGGCAAGGCCCACCACGAGCGGGTCGTGCACCTCACCGACCAGACCGCCCGAGCGATCCGGGCCTACATCCGGGCCGAGCGGATCACCGCCGGTCCCTTGATCCGGTCGAAGATCGACCCGACCCGCGGGCTCACCCCCCGGGCGTGCGCCAACATCATGACCTCGGCCGCCTACTCGGCCGGGGTGAAGGTCCGGGGCGGCGACGGCGTCGCGCCCCACGTGCTCCGCAAGACCGGCCTCACCGACATGCTTCGGGGCGGCGCCAAGCAGCGCGACGTCCAGAAGGCCGCCGGCCACGCCAACCTCGCCTCGCTCGAGCCCTACGTCGCGCTCGTGCTCGACGGCGTCGAACAGGCGATGGGCGGCCGCGACTACTAGCGTCCCCCGGCCATGGGGGATGACCAGAAATCGACCGATCAGCCTGTGGCGTGGGAAGGGACGCCCGAACCTCTGGGCCCTGAGCACGACATGGTGGCGTTGCTCAGCCGGATCAGTGAGCACACGAGGATGACCCGCCAGTACCTCGGGTGGCTCTTGTTCATCCAGCTGGCCGGGATCATCGCCACGGTGATCGTGATCCTCAACGCCAGCGAGGACCCGAGCTCGACAGGACTGTTCGGGTGAGCGACGTCAGCCAGGGGCCCGGGTGGTGGCAGGCGTCCGATGGGAAGTGGTACCCACCTCAGCAACAGCCGGCGGCGGTGCAGCCGATGTACCAGCCGGCCGCCGGTAAGCGGTCGGGTCTGCCGAGGGGGTGCCTGTGGGCGCTCCTCGCGGTAGGCGCGCTTGTGGTCCTGGGGGCGATCGGAGCCGCTCTCGGCGGCGGGGACGAAGACGGTGACGGGTCGTCTGCCTCTGATGATGGGCCGACCCAGTTCGAGGAGGTCGAGATCGTCGAGTGCGGCACCGACCAGCTCGGGTTCCTGCAAGCCACTCTCGAGGCGACGAACAACAGCTCGGAGCGGTCCGACTACTTCATCGACGTGGTGTTCGAGAGCCCGAACGGTCAACGCCAGTACGGCAGCTCGCCGGCGATCATCGACAACGTGGAACCAGGCCAGACAGCGACGGGTGAGGCGGTGCTGGGCGGCGAGGCGCCTGCGGGGGCGAGGTTCGAGTGCCGGGTCGCCGAGGTGGAGCGCAACGCCAGCTTGTAGACGCGAAGAAGCCCCCGCCCTGGCAGCTCCGCAGGAGCGCAGGACGGGGGCGGTGCAGCGATGGGCGTGACCGGTCGGGTTCGTCGCTGTGGGGGCCGGGGAGGCGGGTTTGCGGTCAGCCCCAGCAGTGTCTGGACGCCGCCCACGGTGTGGGGCCTGCGTCGCGGAGGTGGTTGGCGCCGACCCAGGCGGCCGGCCAGGTCTCGAACCGGGACCGGCCGGCCATCCCGTAGCGGGGAGCGGTCGAGGACCACGTGCCCTCGATGTACTGGTAGAGCCCGCCGGCGGATGAGGTCGGGTTGGCGGCGGTCGGGTTGTAGCCGGACTCGCAGCCGACGATCCGGTCGGCGAGCCGGTAGGGGGCTCGGGCGAGGTAGGCAGCGAGCCGGACAGCGCAGCGGGGGTCGCGTGCGCAGGCCCGCATCCGGTTGGCGGCGACGACCCGCAGGTAGGTGTTGATCTGGCGGGCCTCTGACCGGTACGTCTGCCAGGTGTGGCCGGGGGTGCCGTGACCGTGATGCCACTGGGCGTGCCCGTGGGCGTCGTGGTGGGCGGCCCGGTCCGCGGGGGTGACCTGGCCGGCGGCCGGTGCGGGCACCACGAAGAAGAGGACGGCGGTGGCCGCGATGGCGCGGAGAACTCTCAGGGGTCGGGTCTTCCTGGAGGCAGCGGGGTCCTCCCCGGGCTCATGCCGTCACGGCATGGGGCGTCGGGGGCGTCCGGCCGGGGGGCCGGGTACTACGGGCAGTTCTCGGCGACCTGGGCGAGCTGGTCGCGGCGGTCGACGAGCTCGTCGACCTGGGCGGCGACTTCGGGGTGCTCGAGGTCGCCTTGGGCGGCGAAGACGACGATGAGGGTGTCGACGATCCCGACGACGGTCTCGACGAGCTCGACGTCGCGGCAGTCGGCGCGCACCAGGCTGCGGTCAGCCTGTTCGACGAGGTCCTCGACGTCGTCGCTGGCTTCGCCGAGATGGTCGTAGGCGACCCAGCCAGCAGCCAGCAGGACAGCGAGGACCACAGCGAGCGCGGTGAGGGTGAGCCGGTCGGCCCGGTTCAGGCGTTCCTCGGCGGCCTGTTCGAGCCGGTCGGCGCGGACGCTCACCTGGTCAGTTCCTCGAGGCGTTCCTCGACTCGCGACACGACCCGGTCGGCGACCTGGCCGGCGAGTCCCGAGGTCCACTCGGAGCGCAGCACCTGGACCTGTCCACGCAGCTCGGCTATCTGCTCGGAGCACTCTCGGTGGTGCTGGTCGATCAGCTCGTCCTTGCGGGTCACCTCGGCGCGCAGCTCGGCGTTCGCGCCGCGGAACAAGTCGAGGGACTCACGCAGGCCTCGATGCCGGAACGTGACCCCGCCGAGCGCGGCGGTGGCGACGACGGCGAGCATCGCCCAGGGATCCACGGGGGTCAGGCGGCTCGGGTGCGGAAGATGCGCTGCACGAACGGGACGTTCTCCCGGCGGGCCCGGTCGTAGACCGCCCTGCCGGCTCGGTTGTTGGGCAGCTCGACGATGGGGATGCCCGCCTCGCGGTGGGCGTCGACGGTGCCGACGACGAGACCCGGTGAGCCGGACCCGGCGGCGACGGCGTGCTGGCCCTTGAGGGTGTAGATGACCATGTCGTTCTCCTGGTGCTGGTCGTCGGGGATCTTGGGGCCGCGGCGAAGCGCCTCGGTCACCCGGACGCGGAAGGCGCCCATGTCGATCGAGTGGGGGTCGACCTTGCGGGTCGTCCACTCCTTGTGGCCGCAGATCATCGAGGGGGCGAAGCCCGAGAAGTCGGCGGTGGCGGCGCAGAGCGTCACCCATGCCTCGACCTGGGCCTCAGGCCATGGGTCGGTGGGGGTGCCCAGGTTGTTGGCCTCGGTGCCCCACACGCTGCTGTTGCCGTAGAGGCCCTGCCAGCCGCCCTGGCCTGCGTGGTTGGCGCGGCCGGCGGCGACGAGGTGCACCCTGCCGTTGCGCTCCATCCAGAAGTTGGCGAGGGGCCCGGCGAGGTCGCTGCGCCCGTCGATGATGATGGCCGGGGTCGAGGTGTAGGGCGGGATGACGTCGTGGTGGCAGACGTGGCCCCGGGGCGAGAAGCTGGAGCTGCCCCTGGTCTGCCAGCCGGGGACCTCGACGACGGTCAGGCCCCAGTCCTTGAGGGCGTCGATGACCCCGACCTGGTACCCCACGGTCAGTGGCCGCCGTCGAGGAGGTCGTCGACCGGGGTGACCTTCCTGCGGGTGGCCACGGCGGCGAACCCGAGCGCGACCAGCGCGGTGGTGACGACGTCGGGGTCGAGGTCGAGACCGAAGTAGGCGGCCACCACCCCGGTGAAGGCGACGAGGCCTCGGGTGATCGCCGGCTCGCGGCGGATGAGGTCGAGCATGATGAGCCTCCGTGGTGCTCGTGGACGTGCAGACAGGCGAGGAGCGGCCCCTACCGGCGTTCCTCGACGGCCGGGTGAACGTGGGGGACCTGGTGCGCCTCGAGGGGCGTCAGTGGCGGGTGGTTGACCCCGGCGAGGGTTCCGTCACGTGACGGTTCACCAGCCGTTGACCCAGACGACGACAAGGACGGCCGTGTAGGCGGATGCACCTACGGCCCACCATGCGAGGCGGGTCATCAGTCGGTCCCGTCGAGCTGGCCCAACAGGAGCCGGATCAGCCCCTGGGTCTGGCGGGTCAGTGCCCGGATCTGGGCGAGGTTCTGGGCGTTGGTCGGGGAGCTGAGGGCGAGGTAGGTGCGGTTGGCGGCGAGGGCGGCTTCGGCCTGGGACTCGATCGTCGACCGGTTGCGGTCATGGGTGTAGGCGGCGATCTCGGCGTCATTGAGGCGACGACGATCGACCTCGACCCCATCGACGGTTACCACCACGTCACCGTCGATGACGTCGGTGACGGTGACCTTGCGGGCTTGCCCGTCGCGGAACTCGACCAGTCTCATGCGATCCTCGCAGTGATCAGGGGACTGAAGCGGGTTACCCCGCCGCTGTAGACCGCCGGGTCCGGCAGGGTGCCGGACACCGAGTTCTGGTAGTAGGCCGACCGGACGTTGTTGTTGGTGGGCCACGGCCCGTTGTTCTGCGGGAACCCGGTCGTCGTCGCGATCGTTGTGCCGATGCCGAGCACGGACACGACCGGAGCGACCGACGTGTCGGCCAGCGCCGCCGCGTAAATAGAAGCCCATCGGCACGTCCAGGTCCGAGATCGTGGCGACGAGAGTCCCTGTGCCGGAGATGTCCACCGTCCCCGCGTCCACCACCAGGTCCCCGGGGAACCCGTCGGCGTCGGCGCTGTACAGCCCGAGCCGCACCGTCCCCGTCCCTCCGGTGCCGACAGAGAGGGTCAGCCCGTCGATCTCCATGTCACGCCACACGGGGAACGGAACCAGCATCAGTCGCTGGTGGACGGTCCCCTCGTTCGACGACCCCACCGACGCAGCGACAAACGGCACATAGAACGTCCCCGACAGGTAGCCGGGACCCATCGGTACGGCAGCACCCCCACCAGCCGCCGCCGCCCACTTCACGCCCGCCGCCTCGGCCGGGTCGACCGTCAGCACATGCCCGGTCGTCGCCCCCACCGCCAACCGGGCCGGCGTGTTGTCCGCTGTCGCCACCAGCAGGTCACCCTTCGCGTCGACCAGCGACTTCGGGACCAGCGCATCGTGGGTGTGCAGGGTCGTGTCCCCGCCGTCGGTCAAGTCCGACGCCTGCTCCGAGGTCAAGTAGCTGGTACCGGGGTCGCCCTGCTCGCCCTGCGGGCCCTGAGGACCGACCAACGAGGTCGGCCCGGTCCCTGCCCAGGTACCGGACGCCTTCGGCCCGTAGTAGGCGTCTGCGGTCAGGTCGAGGTAGAAGTCGCCGTTGACTCCGGTGCCGTCCGCGGGGGCGCCGTTGCCGGAGTGCCATGTCTTGCCGGCTGCACCGGGATCGCCCTGCTCCCCTTGCTCGCCCTGGATGCCGGGATCGCCCTGCGGGCCTTGCTCACCTTGTGGGCCTTGCTCGCCGATGAGGGATCCCAGCCACTCCTCGACGGTCCCGGCGAACCCCTCCTCGACAGCCAGCTCGTAGGCGGACAGCCCGTCCTCGCCCGGTGGGCCTTGGCTCCCGGCCCCACCGGCTGCCGGTAGCCAGGTCTCGGTGTCGTCGTCGTAGACGAGAGCGTCGCCGTCGGACACGCCGTCGGTGTCGACGTCGGCGAGGTCGCCGAGAGCGACGACGGTGAACGGGGACAGCGGCTCGGGGGGGTCGACCAGCAGCTCCTCGACGGTGCCGTCTCCGGTGACGTCGATCACCCACGAGGAGCCGCGGGCCGTCACCCGCCAGTAGGTGTTCTCCGGGGTGATCTCGGCGTTGGCGATCAGGTCGAGGGTCGCGTCGCCTTCGTCGCCGGTGACGTGCTGCGCCGCGGCGACGACGATCCCGTCGGCGAACCCGGTGACGGGCCGCCACACCCCGTCGACGAGACCTACGAGACGGGCTCGGACCACCGCCCCGGCGACGGGTTCGGCTTCGGCGTCGAGGAGCACGACCGACACTGACGGCATCAGAAGTCCCCCAGGTAGGTGCAGTGGCCGTACAGCTGGTCGGATGCCGCCCACGTCCACGGGACGTTGTGGGCGAGGAAGGTGCCGTCGGTGTCGGCGAACACGACTCTGGTCGGGGCGGCCGACTGGATGGTGCAGTTGAACAGCTTGCGTGCGGAGGTCGACGAGTCGATCGCACGGCCGCCGCCGGTGGAGATGTTGATGAACGATCCGAGCAGCGGCGGGACGGGCAGGGTGATGAAGTAGGCGCCGGACCCGGCGTTGGTCCCGGAGGTGCCGAACTGGAACGAGAACCAGAACGCGACGAGCGGGCCGTGCTGGGTCCACACCCCGACCGCTGTCGCCCCTGACCCCAACGTCGGCGCGGTGGTCGTCGCGTTCAACGTCGGGGTGATGGTGGTCGGTTCGGAGCCGAGCGCCTGGAGCTTCGCGGCGGGCAGCGTCTCGCCTGGCAGGAAGATCGGAGGATCGGCCAACGGGGTCTCCTAGAGGGCGACCGGGAACCGTGCGACGAGCTCGGCTCCGGTCAGATGCGGTCGGGGTGCTTCGAGGGTGCGGACGACGGTGAAGGTCTGCGGCGAGGCACCGGAGATGTCGACCACGGTGAACGGTTCGCCGTCGATGTCGACGACGAACGGGAACAGGTCGTCGTCGACGGTCCACAACGGCCCGTCCACTGACAGGACGGTGTCGGTCTCGTCGATGTCGGCGGCGAGCGTCGACCCGCCGGAGGTGAGGCGGGCCAGCTCGAGGTCCGGGTCGTCGGGGTCGTCGTCGAGGACCGCGACGTCCCACACCCCCGCCGGGGAACAGGCCGCCTCGAAGACCCACGAGACGGGGGTGATGGTCTCGGTGATGCCTTCGACGGTCACGTCGACGGCTGCGGTCGGATGCTGCGGTGGGAGCCCGACGATCTGGACTCGATGCCCTTCGAGCAGGTCGAGCCACCCGTCGGGGGCGGTGTCGAGGCTCGCCGCGACGGTCGGGTACCTCATCGCCGGCCAGGTCCCCCGGTGCAGCAGCCACCCGGCGTGGGTGAGCGCCTGCGCCGGCTCGGCGAGCGACAGCGACTCGTCGGTGTCGTAGAGGCCTTCGGCGTCGATCGAGTCGGGGTCGGTGGCACGGCGGGCGGTGTCGGCGGCGGTGACGGTGATGTCGTTGCGGAGCCGCTGGTCGTCGAAGGTGGGGGCGAACGGCTCGGAGATCTCGTTCTCGGATGCGTCGAGGGTGAGGTCGGCGGGACGGTTGTAGAGGGCGCCGCGGGCGACGAAGCGGAGGCCGGGCCGGTCGACGCGTTCGGCGAGGATCCCGTCCTCGGATGCGGCGGATTCGGCCAGCGCGTCGACCAGCGACGTGTCCGGCTGCGCGCCCATCGGGGTGACCGTGTCGCCTTCGACGACGACCGCGACGGATTCTTCGCCGCAGAGCCGTTCGACGCGGTCGACCGCAGCCTCGCCGACCCAGCCGGCTTCGGCGTCGACGTCCCAGCCGACGGGGGCGCCGGCGCCGACGAGGAGGTGCGCGAACTCCTGGGTCCGGTTGGGGTCTGCTGGCGGGTGCAGGCTCACCGACGTCGGCCGCACCCAGTTGGGCGCCGCGACCGACGACGACGACAACAGGTTCTGGGTGGTGCCGACGGCGAACAGGCCGATGTCGCAGGCACCGAGGGTCGACGGGCCGACCGCGAAACGGACCCATTCGCCGGTGACGTCGCGGGCGATGTTCAGGTCGTAGTTCGTGACCGACGCGTCGAAGGTGTTCATCGCTGAGACCCGCAGCTGCGTCGCCGACATCGACACCGTCCACAGGTAGCCGGCCGTCGCGATGGTCAGCATCGACGTCCGCGACGACCACGACCCAGGCCCCGACGGGCGCATCATCACCCACACCCACGCCGGGGAGGTCCCGTCCGGGTACGGGCCGCCCGTGATCGCGAGCGACATCTGCGCCTCAGCGGAGATCGCCGGCCCGTCGTACCCGGACGCCGGGGGGGTCGCGAGGATCAGCGCACCCGCCGACGACGGCAGTTCGGCGGCTTCGCCGAACGACCCGTTCCGGGGGATCGACATGGTGTTCGAGGTCCCGGCGCCGGAGGTCTCCAACGGCCAGTACCAGACAGCGCCGCGGTTCGCCCGGGCGAGAGCCGACCCGGCGAGGTCCCGGTTCTGGGCGAGACGGCGCAGGATGCCGTTGCAGACGACCGTCACCCTCGCCTCACCGGGACGGTCGTCGGGGTTGTCGTGATCGGAGATGTCCCCGTACGGCCAGGAGGGCTGCCACTCCGACACCTGGCCGACGAAGCGGACCGACCAGCCGTCACCAGCCTTCCGGGCTGAGATGCGGACGGGGGTGCCGCGCCGGACGTTCGGCCAGTAGACCGACCGGCGGTCGGTGGGGGTGTAGTCGCCGTGCGGGTTGTCGAGCTCGACAGTGGCCGTCGACGCCTCGGGCCCGGACGACTCGTCGGAGCGACCCCGCCGGATCGTGATGTCCTGGTCGTGCACGTCGGCGGAGACATCGACCCAGTCCCACCCGGCGGGGTCGGTGGTCGGGTCGTCGCCGAACGCCAGCTCGACCCTGATCTCGACGTTCACTGGCCGAGGACCGTCTGCACGTTGCCGCCCGAGACCCGGACCCGCTTGCGGATCTCGCGGACCATCGCGTCGGGGGCGCCGGTGACGTCGATCACGACCCGCACCGTCGGGCCCGAACCCCGGGCGGCGGTGACCGGGGTCGCTCCGACGGTGAACTCGCCGCCGAACTGGGCTGTCCGGTCCTTCAGGAGCTGCTCGACCGGACGCCACCCGGATTCCAGGCCCTCACGAAGCCCCGCCATGATCGCCTCGCCTGCGGGGATCAGCAGTCGCCGGTCGTAGTCGAGCGGCCCCTTCAACGCTGAGACGATGTTGCCGAGCCCGGACAGCCAGCCGGTGACGCTCTCCCACACCGACTTCATGCCGTCCCACAGCCCCTGGATGATGGCCCGGCCCGCGTTGTAGAGGACGCGGCCGAGGTTCCCGACAGCGGACACGATCCGCCCGGCGAGACCTCGCGCCCAGTCCATCACGTTCCCCGCCGCCTGCTGCGCCCCGTCCCACAGGCCGCGGAGCAGCTGCCGGCCGACTTCGACGAGACGGCCCAACCCGCCGGCGGTCACCCACTCGCGGATACGGAACGGGAGCCGGACAAGCCAGACGATCATGTTCCCGGCGCCGCCCTTGATGCCGTTGAACATGCCGGTGATGATCCCGACACCTCTGGAGAACAGGGTGCGGGCGACGTTGCCGACAGCGCGGGCGATCCGGCCGGGAAGCGCCCGGAACCACGAGATCACCGCAGCGATCCGGTCGATCGCGCCACGGAGGAACCCGCCGAGCATCCTGCCCCCGAACGGGACCAGACGGGAAGGCGCCCCGGCGAGGACGCGGACGATCCGGCCGGGAAGCGACGCGTAGAACGACAGCACCTCGCCGAGCACGTTGCGGGCGCCTTCGAGCAGCGCCCGGTTCATCGCTAGCCACTGCCGGACCAGCGCCGGACCGAACCCTCGGATCACTCGGGCGACGATCTGCACGCCGTTCGCGACGACGTTGCCGATCTGACGCCACACCGCCGCGGCGGCGGCTCTGACGCCGTCCCACGCCCTCGACCAGTCGCCTGTGACGATCCCGGCGAAGACGTCGAAGATCCCCCGCAGGTAGTCGAGGGCGTTGGAGACCGACTCGGAGATCAGCTCCCAGGCGTCGCCGGCGATGTTGACGATGTCGTCACCGAACTTCGCCCACAGCTCCCGGACGTAGGCCAGCGCCGAGTCGAACGCCGTGCGGAGGAACGCGGCGAAGCTCTGGATGGCTGGCCAGGCGGTGCCGACGAGCCATCGGGCGACCGCGTCGACCGCGTTGCGGAACCACTCGAACCGGGTGTACGCGTACACCGCCGCACCGGCAAGCAGAAGCCACGGATGGAAGACCGCCATCAACGCGACGCCGACCGCTTTGATCGGACCGGGGAGCCGGTCGAAGGACTCTTGCAGGAACCGCAGCGCCCCGGTGAGCCCTTCGGACTGGAACACGTCGGTCAACCGCAGGAGCCCGTCAGCGAGAGCGGTGAACGCCTCGAACACCCGCACCGCGACCGGCTCGAGAAGCAGCAGCGCCCGGTTCTTCAGGATCTCCAGCGACTCCCGCCAGTCGTTGGTGTCGCGTGCCGCCCCCAGGATCGTGTCGGAGCCCCCCTGGATCGTGGAGAGCATCTCGTCGAGATCGAACCGACCCTCCCGCAGAGCGGCGAACATGTCGGCGCCGGCGCGGGCGCCGAACACCTCCATAGCGTCGGCCATCGAGAAGGTGCCCTTCTCGACCTCCGACATCACCCACCGCATCCCCTCCATCGGCGTGTAACCGTCGCGGGCGAAGTTCCCGACAGCGATGCGCATGCCGCCCATCGCCGTCGACACGTTCACACCCTCGCGTTCCCACTTCGCGAACAGTGCGATCGACTCGTCAAGCGTGAACCCGAGGTTCCGCATCGGCGCCCCGAACTGCACGACGTTGCGGGACAGCTCGTTCACCCCGATCCCCGACGCCTGCGACGCACGGAACAACTGGTCGAGCCGCTCGGACTGCTCGCCGGTGGGGACCGCCCAGTCGCCCATCAGCCGGGTGACGGACTGGATGTTGGCTTCGAGGTCTGTGCCGGTGAGCCGTGACAGCTCGATGACCTGTTTGGAGACGTCCTGGAGCGGCTTGCCTGTCAACCCCAACCGGGTGTTGAGGTCAGCGATCGCTGTCGAGGCGGTCCCGAAGTCGGTGGGGATGTCCCGCACCACAGCCCGGAAGTCGTCTTTGAGCCCGTCGAGGGCATCACCGGTCGCGCCGGTACCGACCCGGATCGTGTCGAACGCCTCGTCGAAGGCCCCGCCGACCGCGGCGAGCCCGCCGACGATCGCCGCCCCGGCGACGGCGAGCCCGCCCGCGGACAGCGCCCCAGCGAACCGGCCACCGAAGATCCCGCCCGCGGACGCCCCTGCGGCCGCGGCGGGGGCGGCCATCTGCCCCGACAGCGCAGCCTGCGCGCCCTTGAGGCTCGGGATCACCTGGAGGCGGTCTGAGGGTGGCGTATCCAGCGTTCGCCACCCTCAACCACCTCCCTTCACCGAGGAGCTGATCCCCCGGCGGCCGTCACGGCCTGGTCGCAGCGCGGATCCCCGCAGGTCGGACTTGACCTGGAACTGGTCGATGATGGAGGAGGCGCAGGTTGGGCACGGGCGGGTCGTCGACACGAGGCCCCTCCTCTCAGGTGATGTCGCCGGCTTCGATGGCACGGCGGCGTTCCCGGGCTCTTCGGCGGGCGGCGGTGAGCGCGCTGGCACGCTCGGGGGTGACCGGTCGGGGCCGGTTGCGGAGCTCCTTGAGGAGCGGGTGCTCGACGCCCTTGTCGGCCCACAGGGACCAGATCTCGGCGAGGAGCACCTCAGCCCTCGAGGGGATCGGCTGTCCGTTGAGCGCGGCGGCGACCGCCGAGTCGTGTGGCGGCAGGGCCCGGAGTAGGGCGTTGAGCCGGCGGAGCGTCAGGAGAGGCCGGTCGTGGTCGTCGTGCCGCCAGCGGTCCCGGTAGTCGAGGTGGTAGTGGCGGGCGAGGTCGGCCTCCACCGCCCCGGGGTGGTCCCGGAGGAGGCGGAGGAGGCCTGCTATTCCCCCGTGCCCTCGAACCCGTAGGCCTCCGCGATCTGCTCGGCGAGCCGGTCGAGGTCGGCCTTGGTGAACCGGCCGTCGTGGGCTTTGCGGTGCCGCCGCTCGAGCAGGGCGAACTGGTCGGCGCCCATCAGCTCGGCGACGAACACGGTCGCGTGTCCCTGCTCGAAGGCGCGGATGACGTTGATGTCGGCGTCGTCGATGCTGGCCGGGATGGTGTAGGTGTGCCCGTCGAAGCTGATGCCGACGGTGGCGGCACCGGTGGCTTCGGCTTCGACGGCGTCGGGGCGCGTCTGGTCGTTCATGCGGCGTGGTCTCCTTGCGGCGCGGGCGGGTTGTGACCGGTCGGGGGTGCCACGCCGCGGTCACCCCCGACCGGCGAAGGTCACGCCGAGGTCAGGTCGTTGGTCTGGAACGTCCCGGCCACGCCGTCGTCGCCGAAGATGTGGGCGATGAAGGAGTAGGAGGTCGGGTCCTCGGAGCCGGCTTCGATGTCGCCGTCGAGGATGACCTCGGCGGTGTCGAAGATCTCGCGGTGCTCCTGGTCGCCGTCGATCTTGACGAACGCGATCTTGACCCGCTCGGGCGGCCCGGACGGGATGATGATCTCGTCGTCGGGGACGACGCCGCGGTTGATGAGACGACGGACGGTGTCGTTCCACTCGATGGCGACGAACCCGACCTGCAACCGCGAGTTGCGGTAGGTGCGGCGCACCCGGCCGGCGTTCCAGGAGTTCACGTCGCTCTGGTCCTCGTCGAAGGTCGTGGTGAAGCTCGACCCTTCCTGGAGGACTCCGATGAGGTCCCAGCCGGCGCCGAAGACGGCGCCGGCGTTGGCGGGGTTGGCTGGGTTGTCGAATCCGACGTATACGTCGGCTGTGTCCCAGATGTGGACGTTGTCGGGGGTTCCGGACATGGCGGTCCTCCTTGGTGGTCAGTCGATGGGGATGGAGCGGACGTGGGCCCGCACGGTGAAGCTGGAGAGTTCGGCGTCGTGGCCGTCGTCGTGGCCCGGCAGCAGCCCGGTGAGCGGCCGGTACGGCAGCCGGGCGAGGAGTAGGCCGTGGGCGAGGTGAGCGAGCCGCTTCGCTGTCGTCGGCGACGCAGCCCAGACCACGACGCGGATCGTGGGTTTCTGGACGACGGGGTGGCCGTCGATCGGGGTGCCGTCGCAGGCGACTTGGACATGCGGGTAGCTGGCTGTGGTCCAGTCGGCCGGGACGCCGACGCCGACGGTGCAGTCCTCGCCGTCGAGGTCGGCGGTGAGGTGGTCGACGGCCATCCGTTCGGGGTCGGCGTAGGTGACCAGCGGTCTTGGCACGAGGCAGCCTCCTGGCTCGTCGGGAGACCGCCCCGCTGCGGCCGCCTGTTGTGCGTCAGCTCTTCTCGGTGACCTCCAGGCCCGCCGCGGCTGCGGAGCGGGTGAGGAGGCCGTCACGGGCCTGCCAGGTCGCTGCGCGTGGGTCCTTGACGGTGACCGACGCGGCGGCCCGGTCGGTGGTGTAGGAGTCGGTGACCACCTCGGCGTCGGGTTGCTGGGCGGACACGGCTGTGGCGATCTCGGATGCCTTGCCTGCGACGAGCTCAACAAACGGCCCCGACTTGAGGACCTCGGCGAGGCCGGCGTGGTCGAGACGGAAGTCGGTGAGCATCCTGTCGGCTCCCTCTTACTTGTGGGCCCACCAACTGTGGTCGTTGCTGGTGTGTGACCACATGGGGGTGTGGACCCGGTCGCCGGTCACAAACCGGCCCAGCCAACCGGCGCTGTAGGCGAGCTCGTTGGCGGCGGCCATGTCGGTGCGGTCCGCTGTCGGCCAGCAGGCGGCGAGGGTCTCGGCGAACTCCCAGACGGTGGCGGCGTGCCCGCCGACCAGCCCCGGGTTGAGCAGGTCGCGGTCGGCGTTGGCTTCGATCCAGTCGCCGCGGTCGGGGTGGTGGCCGCGCATCCACCAGAACCCCACCGACCGGGCGTTAGGAGCGCCGACCGGGGGTTCGGAGCCGAGGTAGAGCACCCCGGGCCACAGGTGGGTGAACGGGTCGTGCAGAAGCCGGACGTCGCCACCGTCGACGCACCAGACCTTCTCGAGCCCACAGCCCTTCAGCCATTCGGCAATGTGAGTCCAGCGGGCCCAGTAGGCGTTGGGGATGTCGTTGTCGACCCGGACGAAGGTGACGTCGGGGGTGTCGGTGAGGTCGAGGCAGTCATTGATGACCACAGCGTGGTGGCCCCCGGCCCGAACGGTGTCGAGCACGGTCAGCTGGCCGAGGTCCGCTGGCCAGGTCCTACCGGACTGGGGATCGGGGTGGCGGTTGAAGAGGCAGGTGACCACGGCCCGGCTGGGGTCGGGCGCGCAGCCGGTGCCCCGGACGTCGTCTCCGAGCTGCTCGACCTGGACGCCGACGAACCCGGCAGCGTCGAGCGCCTCTTCCAGCTCGACTGTCTCGATGTTGCGGTACCAGCCGGGGTGGAGCGGGTCGTCGACATTCAGCCCGTGGGCCGGCCGGCCGGGGCCGGCCATGGTGAACACGGCACGCCCACCAGGGCGGAGCATCCGGTAGATGTTGGCCGCGATGTCCCGCCACGAGGGGGTGTGCTCGAAGACCTCGGCGCAGACGACCAGGTCGACGGGCTCGGGGGGCTGCCAGACTGCTCCGTCGGCGACCTCGTCGACCATCGGCCCGTCCTGGGCGTCGATCCCCCAGTAGCGGGCGTTCGGGAAGAGCGGCCGAATGCTGTAGTTGACGTCGCGGGAGCCGACCTCGACGACCTGGATCGGTTCCCGGGTGGCGTAGCGGCCGACGTAGTCGTAGGCGGCGGGGTGCATCAGCGCTCCGCGATCAGCTGCCGCATCTTCGAGCGGCTCCGGGACGCTGCGTGGTAGCGGTCTGCGAGCTCCTTGTTGGGTCGGTGCTCTTCGGAGCCGACCGGCCGATGCTCATCCGCGTGCCACAACGTGAGCACGGTCCCCCAGTGCCGCTTCACCCCGATCAGCGCTCTGGCCGCGGCGACGAGCGCGTCGTCCTCGCCGCCCCACCCGATGAACCGCTCGTCGGAGCCGCCGCAGGCCCGCCAGGCGGTCGGGGTGACCACATAGCAGGCGCCGGTACCGGGATGGCCGGGCAGCGGACGGAGGTCGCCGGCGAGGATCCGGTCGGTCTCGTGGCGGGTGCAGTAGTGCTGGGCGGTGTACGGCAGATGCAGCCGACCGTCCGCAGCTTGGTCGATGGCGGCGAGCAGGGAGTCGGGAGGGGCGAGCACACAGTCGGCGTCGGAGATCACGACGACATCAGCGCCGAGACCCTCGGCGAGTTCGACGCAGCGGTTGCGGGCGGCGGCCCGGTTGAACGGCTTGTGGTCGGTGTCGACGTCGAGCACAGGGACGCCGTCGAGGATCTGGCTGTAGAGGGCGCGGACGAAGCCGTGGGCGGACTGACGTTCCGGGGTGGGGCGCCAGGGGATGCCGACGGCGACGTTCACGCCGGCACCGGCTTGAGTGATTCGATCGCTCGAGCGAACCGGTCGAGGTGAGCGGCAGGGTGCAGCTCGGCGGACCGAGCCAGGGCCCTGACGGAAGCGGCCGCCCACTCGGCGGGGTCCTGGAGGCGTTCGATCTCGGCGACCCACCCGTCGACGTCGTCACGGTCGACAAAGACCCCAGCCTCGCCGAGGGACTCGCGCAGACCGGGTGTGGGATGGGCGATGACCGGGATCCCGGATGCCATCGCCTCGACACCCACCCGACCCCACGTCTCGTGGAGAGACGGGGCCAGCAGGACACGGGTGCGGCCGTACACCTCGCGCATGTCGCCGGTGCCCGGGTGGACCTCGACGTTGCGGGCCCGAGGGACGACCTGGCGGCCGATTCCGCCCCGCACCCCGAGAAACCGGAGGGCGGGGAGCTGCTCGGCGCAACGCCAGAACGTCTTGACGCCCTTGTCCTCGGACAGGTTCACCAGCGTGACGTGGTCGCCTGGGGTGGTGGCGTACCGCTCTGGCCAGACCGGAGGGTGCACGACGATCCCGGGACGGCCGTCGCGGTAGGTCTCGGAGTTCCACACGACGAGCGCGGCACGCTCCAGCTGTCCAGGTCGGACCACGCCCCCGTGGGCCATCCGGACCGACGGGACGCCTGCGTCGAGCGCGTCGCTGTGGGTGCGTCCAGTGTCTCCCAGGTGTGAGATCGCGATGTCGGCGGCGTCGATGAGCCTCTGTCGCCAGCCAGGCCCGGAGTGGACCGGGATGTCATCGATCTCGTAGTCGGGTTTGCGGGCGGCGAGAAGGCGGGCGACCTCGACGTCGTGGCCGAGTCGGCGGAGGTGCACGAGACACTGGTGGGTTGAGAGCCATGCCCCCACCCGGGATGTCGGCGGGTACAGCGGTATGCAGGCGGCGACCCGCATCACCCGGTGGCGCGGCGCAGAACGGCGGACACCCCCGGACGTCGACCGTTGAACGGGGACTCCCAGTGGGCGGGTTCGCCATCGACTCGCCATGTGCCGGCGTAGGGACCGGCGCCGATGACGGCCCTGTCATCGGCGTTGATCTCGGTGCCGGCGGGGGCGAACAGCGTGAGCGCCTCGACAGACCCTGCCCGAGTCCGGCCAGCGGCGTCCTCGGAGGAGGCGGGGGCGAGGTGGCAGCCGTGCACCGTCCTCGCTGCGACGGCCTGGGGGTCGCCGTACTCGTCGGGGATGACGCGTTCGAGCGTGAGTACGGTCACGCGTCGTCGGGGTCGGACCAGCCGGCCCGGGAGGTGGCCGACGGGGCGCGCATCTTGATCGACCCGAGCCCTCCGGTTGC
>ERZ724503.234-NODE-234-length-21274-cov-22.162119_pt1 | contig 21274 bp, 19 predicted proteins | sample MGYA00376036_ERZ724503 | MGnify/ENA primary metagenome ERZ724503 (study PRJEB28724, sample SAMN07190885) | wastewater metagenome | isolation source: influent of sewage treatment plant in Hong Hong | place: Hong Kong | collected 2016-03-17 ...
TCCTCTTCCACCACCACCAGCAGCAGCTTTTGCCATAATTGGATAACCAATTTCAAGAGCTACTTTTTTACCTTCAGTAACAGAATGAACAGCACCTTTACTTCCAGGGACAACAGGAACTCCAGCTTTTACCATCTCTTCTTTTGCTTTTGATTTATCAGCCATTTTTTCCATAACTTCAACGGAAGGACCAATAAACTTGATATTATGTAATCTACAAATTTCTACAAAATCTTGATTTTCAGATAAAAAACCATATCCTGGAAAAATTGCATCACAACCAGTCATTTCAGCCGCTGTAATAATTGCAGGAATGTTTAAGTATGATTCGCTTGATTTTGCTCCACCTATACAAACAGCCTCATCTGCATGCTTCAAATAAGATGCATTTTTATCTCCAGCACTATAAATAGCAACTGATTTTTTTCCCATTTCTCTTATTGTCCTAACAGCTCTTTGAACGATTTCTCCTCTGTTAGCTATTAAAATCTTTTTAATTTCTGCCATATTTAACTCTTACAATTTTTCAACAGTAAATATTGCCATATCATATTCCACAGGAGAACCATCTTTAACTAAAATTTCCAAAATTTTACAATCAAATTCAGCTTCAACCTCATTCATAATTTTCATTGCTTCTAAAATACAAAGAGTTTGACCTTTTTTAACAGTATCACCTACTTTTACAAAGGCAGGAGATTCAGGAGATGGTGAAGAATAAAACGTTCCTACCATTGGAGAAAGGATAGCATCTCCTGCTTTTGATACTGATGATTCAACTAAAACAGGAGTTGAAGTAACAGGAGTTGCTACAACAGAAACAGGAGCTGAAACAGCAGATGTGGTAACAGTAGTTACTCCACCTTCAAAACCTCTTTGCATAGAGATTTCAAACTCACCCTCTTTAACCTTTAATTTGTTAAGTTCGCTTTTATCAAAAACTCTTATTAATTCTTTAATGTCTTTAAAATCCATACTTAGCCTTTTTCATTTAGTAAAATTTTTTCTCATAATAGCACATTTTTTCTGATAAATATATTTTTATATATTTAAATAAGCTTTATTTAAGTTTGACAATTGAAATCTCTTTAAATTTTCTTTTTGATATAATTAGGAAAAATAATTTTAGGAATATTATGTTAAATGACCAAAGTTTTATAAATATTGCAAAAGAGATTGCAAAAGCTTCGAAATGTGTATCTAAACAGGTTGGAGCTGTTATTGTAAAAGATGGAAGGATTCTATCAACTGGATATAACGGAACTCCTGCTGGATACAAAAATTGTAGTGAACATTGGAATGGTGAATATACAAAAGAACATCATGAATGGTCAAAAACATATGAAATTCACGCAGAAATGAATGCAATAATTTGGGCAGCAAGAAAAGGAATATCAATAGAAGGTGGCACAATTTATGTAACTTTAGAACCTTGTAGTGAATGTTCTAAAAACTTAATAGCTAGTGGTATTACAAGGATTGTTTATGAAAAAGCATATGAACATACCAACTCAGAAATTATTTCAAAGTTTATAAAAGACAATAATGTTCAAATTGAACAAATACAAAATTCATAACAAATCTAATGGAAGAAAATAAAAAATTTTATAAAAAATCAATTGAAAAATATGGAATAAGTGCAAAAGGTGTTCATTGGAATTCAAGCTACACTCAATATAAAAGATTTGAAGTTTTAACAAAATTTATAAAAGAGGAAATAGATTCTTCATCAATTATAGATGCAGGTTGTGGATTTGCAGAGTATTATAACTATCTTGTCACTAATAATTTGAAAGCAAGAATGTATTCTGGAATAGATTGTGAAAAAATGATGATTGATATTGCATTAAAAAGATTTCCAAATATAGATTTTAAAATACAAAATATTTTAAAAGATAGACTTTTATTAGCTGATTATTATATTTGTAGTGGAGCAATGAATATATTGAAAGAAAAAGATGTTTTTATATTTATAGAAAAATGTTTTTTGGCATCACAAAAAGGTTTTATTTTTAATTTCCTCAAAAACGATTCTCTTTGTAAAGTAGATTATATCAATGTTATAAATTTCTGTAAAAAGCTTTCAAAAAATATAGAATTTAGAGATAATTACTTACCAAATGATTTTAGTATGTTTCTAAAGAAGTAAAATATCATATCTATTTCATATATTAAATATAGAATTCTTATATTAAAAATAAGGAGAAAACATGAAGATCGGTCTTTTTATTCCATGTTTTATGAATGAATTATATCCTCTGGTATGTAAGGCTACTTACAAAGTATTAAAGAATCAAGGCTTAAGCATTGATTATCCCATGAACCAAACTTGCTGTGGTCAACCTATGGCAAATTCTGGATGTTCAAAAGATGTGAAAAATCTCGCAATAGCTTTTGTAAAAACATTCAAAGATTATGACTATATTGTTGCACCTAGTGGTTCATGTGTTTCAATGGTAAAGGAGCATTATGGTGAATTTTTTGATGATGATAAAGATTACAATAAAGTAAAAACTTCTATTTATGAAGTTTGCGAATTTTTACATGATGTAATTAAAGTTGAAAATATCAAATTTGAACACTCTTTCCCATATAAAGTTGGTCTGCACAACTCTTGCCACGGACATAGAGTTCTAAAACTAGCAACTGCTAGTGAATTAAATATTCCATATAATTCAAAACTAAAAAATCTTTTAGCAAAAGTAAATGACCTTGAACTAGTATCATTAAAAAGAGAAGATGAATGCTGTGGATTTGGTGGAACTTTTAGTGTTGCAGAAGAAGCAATTTCGGTTGCTATGGGGAAAGATAGAATTAAAGATCATCTTGATTCAAATGCACAAATCATGACAGGTGCAGATATGTCATGTTTAATGCATATGGATGGGATTATAAATAGAGATAAAAATCCTATCAAAGTTATGCATATCGTTGAAATTTTAGCAGGAGCAAGACCGTGAGTACAAATCATAATCACTCAGATAACGCTCAAATTTTTGTAGCCAATGATGAAAGAATGCACTGGCATGACCAAGCACTTTGGTTTGTAAGAGAAAAAAGAGATAGAGCAAGTAAATCTATTCCTGAGTGGGAACAATTAAGAGAATTCGCAAGTCAAATTAAGTCACATACAATGGCAAATTTAGATAAATATTTACTAGAATTTGAAGAAAATGCAATTAAAAAAGGTATAAAAGTACATTTTGCAAAAGACGCTAAAGAGCATAATGAAATAGTTTATAAGATTTTAAAAGAACATGATGTAAAAAAACTTGTAAAATCAAAATCAATGCTAACTGAAGAGTGTCATTTAAATCCTTTTTTAGAAAAAAAAGGAATAGAAGTTATTGATACAGATTTGGGAGAAAGAATTGTTCAATTAAGAAATGAATCTCCCTCTCATATAGTTCTTCCTGCTATTCATCTTAAGAAATCTGATGTTTCTGATACTTTTCACGAACATCTAGGAACACAAAAAGGAAATGATGACCCAACTTATCTTACGCGAGCTGCACGAGCTGCATTAAGAGAAGATTTTTTAACAGCACAAGCTGGATTAACAGGAGTTAATTTTGCAATTGCACAAACAGGAGGAGTTGTTGTTTGTACAAATGAAGGAAATGCAGATATGGGAGCTAGTGTTCCAAAACTTCATATTGCTTCTATGGGAATGGAAAAAATAATTCCAAGACTTCAAGATTTAAGCGTGTTCACAAGATTATTAGCAAGAAGTGCAACAGGGCAACCAATAACTTCATATACTTCACACTTTCACACAGCAGTTGAGGGTGGAGAGATGCACATCGTTATTGTTGATAATAAAAGAAGTCAGTTTTTAAGCTCTACAAAAAATAAAAAAGCTTTAAACTGTATTAGATGTGGAGCATGTATGAATACTTGCCCTGTTTATAGAAGAAGTGGCGGGCATTCATATGAGTATGTAATTCCTGGACCTATTGGCTCTATTTTAGGAAGTGCTAGAGAACCACAACTTCACAATAGCTTACCGTTTGCTTGTACTTTATGCGGTTCATGCACTAACGTTTGTCCTGTAAAAATTGATTTAGATTCACAACTTTATAGTTTAAGGCAAGATTTAGGAAGTGCTGATTTAATAGATGGTAAAAAGAAAATGGCTATGAAAGTAACTGCTTGGTTAATGACAAAACCAGCTTTATTTGACTTTGCTGGGAAAATGGCTAGATTTATAGTACCAAAACTTCCAAATTCAATCTTATACAATAAAGCAAATATTTGGGGGAAACAAAGAGATTTACCAAAAATGCCAGAAAAAAGCTTCAAAGAGATGTTTAAAGATGGAGAATTAGATGACTAGTAAAGAATTAATATTAAAAAATATAAGAGAAAACAATATTGTAAAAGATGTAAAACTTCCAAATTATGATAATTTTGGTATAAAATTTGAAGATAAATTTGCGATGTTTTCAACAATGATTGAAAGTGTTGGAGGGAAAGCTTTATTAATTGAGAAATCTGATTTAGATAAAACTATTAAAGAGTTATATCCAGACGAAAAACAAATTGCTTGTAATGTTAATTTTTGTTCATTAGGAAACTTTCATTCAAATGATTTTGAAAATGCTCGTGACTTAAAAGATATTGATTTAGCAATTGTAGGGGGTAATTTTGCTGTTGCTGAAAATGGTGCAATTTGGATGAAGAATCAAAATAATAGACATAGAGCTTTATATTTTATAGCTCAAAATATAGTTATTGTAATTGATGAAAAAGAGATTTTAAATAACATGCACGAAGCTTATGAAAGAATCAACTTTGAAGAGTCTGGTTATGGAGTGTTTATTTCAGGACCTTCAAAAACAGCAGATATTGAACAATCACTTGTAATTGGAGCACATGGTCCAAAATCTGGATACGTTATTTTTATTAAATCTTGATATAATTGCTAAATAGGGGATTTATACATGAAATATATTTTACTATTTAGCATTATTTTTTTTAACTCTCTTTTTGCAAATAATAGCAAAGAAGTTTTACTTATTCACTCTTACCATAAAGGTTATATTTGGACTGATGATATTTCTAAAACTATAGAAAAAAACTTCCAAGACCACAAAGAAATAGAATTAACAACACTTTATATGGATGCCAAAAGGGTCGATGATTCGGTATATTTAAGTAATCTTGCAAAGTTATATAAACAACAATTTGAAAATAGAAAGTTTGATTTAGTTATAGTAAGCGACAATAACGCATTTGATTTTATTATTCAATATCATGAGTATCTTTTTAAAGATTTACCTATTTTATTTTGTGGAATAAATAATTTTAACAAGAGCTTATTAAATAAAAATAATATAAAAGAGTTTATGACAGGAGTCGCTGAAGAAGTAGACTTAGAAAAGAATTTTGAACTTATTTCAAAACTTCATCCAAATCTAAAAAATCTTTTAATAATAAATGATACTTCATCAACAGGTTATGCTGTAAAAAGAGACTTAAATCCAATCATTGAAAAATATAACAAAAAGTTCAAAATAGAGTATACAGATAACTTAGACATTAATAACCTAAAAAATAAAGTTTCAAATCTTGATAAAGAAAATAGTGTCATTTTGTTTGTACTTTTATTCAAAGATACAACAGGAAAATATTTTACATATAAACAAAGTTTTCAAGAAGTTAAAAGTGTAAGTAAAGTTCCTATTTATGGACTTTGGGACTTTTATTTAAATGATGGTATTGTTGGAGGACTTTTAACTTCAGCGGTTGCACAAGGAGAAGCTGTATCAAAAATGGCTTTAGAAATTTTAAGTGGCAAAAAAGTTACAGATATCCCTGTATTAGAAAAATCGCCAAATGTTTATATGTTTGATCATGTTGAGTTAAATAAATTCAATATTGATATATCAAGACATATAGACGATCCAATTATAATAAATGAACCTGCGACTATATATAAAGAACATACTAAATTTTTTATTATTTCTATTTTAATAATTTTAATATTAAGTATTATTGTAATTATTTTGAAAGCGAATATTCAAAGAAGGGAAAAAGTCGAATTAGAACTTTCTAATAGACTAGAATTTGATAAAGTTTTACTTGATACTATTCCAAATCCAATTTATTATAAAAATATTGATGGTAAATTTTTAGGATGTAATACAAGTTTTGCAAACCTTGTAAATTGCACAAGAGAAGAAATCATAGGAAAAACTGCTTATGATTTCTTTCCTTATAAAATTGCAAATGCAAATACTTTGATAGACAAAGAGCTTTTACAAACCTTTTCAACAAGTACATCTGAATTTACTTTTCATACACCAACAAGTGAAATGAAACATATTATTTTAAACAAAGCTGTATATAAAAATATAGATGGAACAGTTGGTGGAATTGTTTGTATAATGGATGATATAACCGAACGTGTTCAGCAAAAACAGTTCTTGATTCAACAAAGTAAACTAGCTGAAATGGGAGATATGGTGGCAGCTATTGCACATCAATGGAATGAACCTTTGGTTGAATTATCAGCACTTGTACAGGATATCCAAACCTCTTATTTATTAAATGAACTAAAAGATGTTAATGTAAAAGATTTTGTGAATGATTCTATGGTTCAAATAAAATATATGTCAAAAACATTGAGTGATTTTAGAAATTTTTTAAAACCTTCGACAAAGAAAAAACTCTTTTCAATATCAAAAGCTTTAAATGAAATAAATGAAATTATTGGAAAACAGATTTTTTATTCAAATATAAAAATGAATTTTAACTATGAAAATAAAAACGAAGAATTACTAATTTATGGCTATGAAAATGAATTTAAACAAGTCTTATTAAATCTTATAAATAATGCAAAGAATAAGATTGTTGAAAAAATAAGAGAAAATAAAGAAAAAGCAAATATTAATATCAATATTAAAAGATGCTCAAATTTTAATACAATAGAAATTGTTGATGATGGTGGAGAAATCGATGAAAGAATAATAAATTCAATTTTTGACCCATATTTCACAACAAAAGAAGATGGAACAGGATTTGGACTTTACATGGCAAAAGTTATTGTTGAAGATAAAATGAGAGGAACAATAAACGTAAGAAATGAAGGTCAAAATGTTGTTTTTACTATAAAACTTCCACATAAAAAGGTTTAAGATGAAGATTTTACTTTTAGAAGACAACAAAAAACTTAATGAAACTATTACTAAAAGATTGAAAATGAAGGGTTATAACATCCTTTCATTTTTAGATGGAGCAGAAGCCTACGAAAAAATAGCTGATGGTTTTTCTTGCTTTATTTTGGATATAAATGTCCCAAATATAGATGGAATAGAAATTCTAAGAAAAATAAGAGAGTACTACCAATCTTTACCTGTTATCATTATTAGCGCAAGTGTTGAACTTGATATTATCAAACAAGCTTATGATTTTGGTTGTAATGATTTTTTGAAAAAGCCTTTTTTTATTGATGAATTAGAGATAAAAATAGAAAAATTATGCAATATCCAAAATGATAAAATATTTTTTGATGATAATTCTTTTTTTGATTTTAAATCTTCTTTACTTGTTGTAAATGGAGTTGAAAATAGATTAACAAAAAAAGAAAAACTTTTAATGAATTTATTCCTTACTAAAAAAAATCAAGTAATCTCATATGAAGCTATTGAAAATTATGTCTGGGAAGGAAGTTTTGCCTCTTTAGAGTCTATTAGAAGTTTGATTAGAAGAATACGAAAAATTCTTGATAAAGAATTTATCCATACGGTTATTGAAACTGGATATATTTTTAAAAATATTTAATTTCTTTCTTCATTAAAAACTCTAAAATCATACAAATATCATATTAATCTATTAATATCCTTAGAATAATTTTTCTAGGGAGGTTTTTTATGCAAACTTGGCAACAAGTATATGCTCCAATTGGAGATAGTTTGATATTATCTGCACTCGTAGCATTAATTCCAATAGTGTTTTTCTTTTTAGCACTTGCAGTATTTAGAATGAAGGGGCATTATGCTGCTATCATTACATTAACACTATCTATGATAGTGGCAGTTTTTGGCTTTGATATGCCAGTTAACATGGTATTCGCATCTGCTGAATATGGTTTCTTATTTGGTTTATGGCCGATTGCTTGGATTATCGTAGCATCGGTATTCTTATACAAATTAACTGTTAAAAGTGGTCAATTTGATATTATTAGAAATTCAATTATTTCAATAACTGAAGATCAAAGAATTCAAGTTATTTTAATTGGTTTTGCATTTGGTGCTTTTTTAGAAGGTGCCGCTGGATTTGGTGCGCCTGTTGCTATTACAGCTGCTGTTTTAGTTGGTCTTGGATTTAATCCATTATATGCTGCTGGATTATGTCTTATCGCAAACACTGCTCCTGTTGCATTTGGTGCTTTAGGGGTTCCAATTATTGTTGCAGGACAAGTTACTTCAATTGATGCATTTACTATTGGAGCTATGGCAGGTAGACAATTACCTCTATTATCACTAATTATTCCTTTATGGCTTGTAGCTATGATGGACGGATGGAAAGGTATTAAAGAAGTATGGCCAGTTGCATTAGTTGCAGGCGGAAGTTTTGCTCTTTCTCAATATTTAACATCAAATTTCATTGGACCTGAATTACCAGATGTTACTTCTGCAATTGTTTCTATTGTTGCAACTACACTTTTCTTAAAATCATGGAAACCAAAAAATGTTATGAAAGCAAATATGGAAGGATTCAATTTAGTACCTCACACAACTGGTGAAGTATTTAAAGCATGGTCACCATTTATTATTCTTTCAGTAATGGTAACAATATGGACTACTAAATGGTTTAAAGCATTCTTTGCAAAAGGTCAGATTTTCGCAGATACTATTTTCAAATTTGAATTCACAGAAATTCACAATATGATTTTTAAAATGCCTCCAATTGTAAGTGCTCCTAAATCATTTGAGGTTGTATATACATTTAATCCACTTTCTGCAACTGGTACTGCTATTTTCTTAACAGCAATTATCACTTTATTTATTTTCAGATTAAATGTAACAACAGCTACAAAAACAATGGGTGAAACACTTTTTGAACTTAAATGGGCAATTTTATCTATTGGTATGGTTCTTGCTTTCGCATTTGTTATGAACTATTCAGGTATGTCTTCAACGATGGCACTTGTTCTTGCAAATACTGGATTTATGTTCCCTTTCTTCTCTCCATTCCTTGGATGGTTAGGAGTATTCTTAACAGGTTCAGATACTTCATCAAATGCACTTTTCTGCGGATTACAACAACAAACTGCTCAACAATTAGGGCTTAATGAAACATTAATGGTAGCTGCAAATACTACTGGGGGTGTATGTGGTAAAATGATTTCTCCACAATCTATCGCAATTGCTTGTGCATCTACAGGTATTGTTGGAAAAGAGTCTGACTTATTTAGATTTACAGTTAAACACAGTTTAATACTTGTAACTTTTATAGGTATTATCACAATGGCTCAAGCTTATGTTTTAACATGGATGATTCCATAATATTAAGAATTTATTTAGGCATATAATATGCCTAAATAAAAAACCTACTCTTCTATATACTCAAAATTCATTCTAATATTTATTCAAATAAAGCATATTCTTAAGATTATTTAAAATATCATATTATTATCATTTAGTGAAGTTAAAATTTATCTTTAATGAATCTTGGGGGAACTAAATATGTTAGAAAAAAAATACCAAAATTTTTATGATGAAATCGTAAAAAAAATCAAAAAAGAAAAAATCTTTACAGACAAACTTCATACATTAGCCTATGGAACAGATGCGTCTTTTTATAGATTAATTCCAAAAATAGTAATCAAAACAGATAATGCAAAAGAGGTTCAAGATATTATAGAATTATCAAATTCTATGAATTTAAGTATCACTTTTAGAGCAGGGGGAACTTCACTTTCTGGTCAAGCAATAAGTGATTCTATTTTGGTAATAACTTCAAGAAATTTCTCAAATTTCAAAATTGCTAGCGATGCTAGTTATATCTCATTAGAACCCGCTTTAACAGGAGCTCAAGCAAATGGATTGTTAGCTAGATATTCTAAAAAAATTGGTCCAGATCCAGCAAGTATAAATGCTGCTATGATTGGTGGAATTGCTGCAAATAACGCTTCAGGAATGTGTTGCGGTATTTCACAAAACTCATATAAAACTCTAAAATCTATGAAATTAATTTTTGCAGATGGAACAAAACTAGATACAGCTTGTCAAGAGAGCAAAGATGCGTTTAGAAAGACTCATGCAGACTTCCTAAAAGATTTAAAAAGCTTTTCAGATGATACGAAAAACAATAAAGAGTTAAGAGCTAAAATTGAAAAAAAATTTAAAATCAAAAATACATGTGGTTACTCAATAAATGCTTTAATTGATTTTGAAGATGAATTTGAAATTTTAGAACACTTAATCATTGGAAGCGAAGGAACTTTAGCATTTATCGAAGAGATTACTTATTACACAGTTGAAGATTTAAAAGACAAAGCTAGTGCATTGATTTATTTTAAAGATATGAAAGAAGCTTGTAATGCTGTAACAAAACTAAAACTAGCACGTGATTCAAAACAAATTATCGTTGATGCCGTTGAACTTATGGATAGAGCAGCTTTAAGAAGTATAGAAAACGATTCAGCAATGCCAGTTTTTATAAAAGATTTTGATGACGAAGTAACCGCACTTTTAATAGAAACAAGAGCAATTAATGACGGACAATTAAATATTCAAATAGGACAAATTGAAGAGTTATTATCTGAATTTAGTGTAAAAAGAGACATATATTTTACAAAAGATTTAGATGAATATACACTTTATTGGAAAATAAGAAAAGGATTATTCCCAGCTGTTGGAGCTGTAAGAGTTACAGGAACAACAGTAATTATCGAAGATGTTGCTTATCCAATTGAGTGTTTAGCTGAAGCTACTTTGGAACTTCAAGGATTATTCCAAAAATACAATTATTCTGAAGCACTTATTTTTGGTCATGCTTTAGAGGGAAATTTCCACTTTGTATTTACTCAAGATTTCTCAGATGCAAAAGAAGTAAAAAGATATGATGATTTAATGAATGAAGTTGTTAATTCAGTTGCAGTTAAATACGAAGGAAGCTTAAAAGCTGAACATGGAACTGGGCGAAATATGGCGGCATTCATAGAAGTAGAATGGGGACATGATGCTTATATAATGATGAAAAAAATCAAATCTTTATTTGACCCAAAAGGTTTATTAAACCCAGGTGTAATTATAAATGATGACAAAGAGGCACACTTAAAAAATTTAAAAACACTTCCAGCAACTAATGAAATTGTTGATAAATGTATTGAGTGTGGGTTTTGTGAGCCAACTTGTCCATCAAATGATTTATCATTAACGCCAAGACAAAGAATTGTAATAAATAGAGAGATTTCAAGATTAGAGTCTATTGGAAATCATAAAGAGGCAAAAGAATATAAAGATTTATATCAATACGATGGAATCGAAACTTGTGCAACATGTAGCTTATGTTCAAGTGCTTGTCCTGTAAAAATTGATACTGGAAATTTAACAAAACATTTAAGAGCTGAACAGCTAACACAAGGTGCAAAAACTGTAGCAAATTTTATAGCAAATAATTTTGCTGCAACTTTAAAAGGTGTTAGATTCGGGCTTCATAGTGCAAACTTTATTCATAAAGTTTTAGGAACTCCTAGTATGGAGACTTTTACAAAAACCATGAGAGAATTAAGTAGAAATTCTGTTCCAAAATGGTCTATAACAATGCCAAAAGCAACAAATATAAATCTAAATTTTGAGCAAAAAGTAAGCGATAAAAAAGTAGTTTATTTCCCATCTTGTATTACAAGAAGTATGGGATTAAATGATGCTTCAAAAGAAGAAAAACAACTATTTGAAGTAACTGTTGAATTACTAAAAAAAGCTGGTTATCAAATCTTATTTCCTCAAGATTTACCAAACTTATGTTGTGGTATGCCTTTTTCTTCAAAAGGGTTTAATGAAGCTTCAAACACAAAATCTTCACAACTTGAAGTTGCACTTTTAAATGCAAGTGAATTTGGGACTTATCCAATTTTATGTGATACAAGTCCATGTACAAAAAAAATGTTAGAGAGTTTTTCACATAAACTTGATATTTATGAACCAATAGAATTCGCTTTAAGATTTTTATCTAAGGATTTGGAATTTACACCAATTGAAGAACCAATAACAATTCATACAACTTGCAGTTCAAGAAAAATGGGTTTAGAAGAAAAATTTAAAACTTTAGCTCAATTATGTTCAATAAACGTAATAGTTCCTTCTGATGTAAAATGTTGTGGTTTCGCAGGAGATAGAGGGTTTAATTTTCCTGAATTAAATAAATCAGCATTAAGACATTTAAAATCTCAAACTGCAGGTGCTAAAATGGCATTTTCAACATCTAAAACTTGTGAAATCGGATTAAGTGATGAATCAGGACTTGATTATAACTCTATTTTTTATCTAGTTAATAAAGTTACAAAAGCAAAGATATAGAGATTTTTCTCTATATCTTAAAAGTAAAAACAGATATTTACTATTTTTTTGGTAAAATGTCCTCTTTATGAAAGAAGGAATTATAATGTACAAACTCTTTTTATCCCTAATTATAGGCTCAAGTCTAACTTACGCAGCAATGGTAAATGGTATCGCACTAACAGTAAATGATGAACCAATAACACTTTATGATATTGATAAAACAATGTCTGTAAATAAAGTTGGGAAGAACGAAGCGGTGAGTTATCTAATAGATAAAATTTTATATGATCAAGTAGTTAAAGAAAATAATATCAGTGCTGATATTTTTGATGTGAATGATTACATTGAAAAACTAGCAAGTGCAAATGGTATGGATATTTATGCTTTTAAATCAATCGTTAAACAAAAGTATCCTGATTATTCTATATTTGAAGAAGAAGCAAAAGATAGTGTTATTAGACAAAAGCTTGTTCAAAAAATAGTAAAAGGTCAATTAACAATCGCAACACAAGAAGATATGGAACTTTATTATGAGAAGAATAAAAATAATTTCCAAACAGCAAAAAGTTTTGAAGTTATTCAATATACATCTAAAAATAAAGCTGCCCTACTTGAAACTCTTAGAAATCCAATGACTGTTTCAGCTGATGTACAAAGAGCACCTCTTACTTTAAACTCAGAAACATTACAAGGACAAATGCAATTTTTATTAAATGAAACAAAAGTAAATTCATTTACTCCAATTTTTACTGCAAATAAACAATTTGTATCTTTATTTATCCAAAAAAAAGATGGTTCAATAGCACTTCCATTTGAGAGTGTAAAAGCTAAAATTTTTAATGATATTATGAGTACAAGAGAAAAAAAATATCTTAAAGATTATTTTGAAAAAGAAAAATTAACAGCAGATATAAAAATCGTAAGATAAAGGAAATAGATGTCAGGTATGTTTGAAGTTATCATAGGATTAGAAGTTCACGCACAATTAAATACAAATAGTAAGCTATTTTGTTCTTGTGCAACAAGTTTTGGAGAAGAACCAAACACAAACGTATGCCCAACTTGTTTAGGATTACCAGGAGCACTTCCAGTATTGAATAAAGAAGCTGTTCATAAAGCTATCATGCTTGGAACTGCACTAAAAGCAAAAATAAACCAAAAATCAGTATTTAATAGAAAAAACTATTTTTATCCTGATTTACCAAGTGGTTATCAAATTTCTCAATTTGAAGTACCTGTTGTTGGGCTAGGAGAATTAGTAATTGATTTTCCAGATGGAAGACAAAAAACTATAGGTGTCACAAGAGCTCACTTAGAAAATGATGCTGGAAAAAATATCCACGCAGGTTCTGTTTCTCAAGTTGATTTAAATAGAGCTGGAACTCCTCTTCTTGAAATTGTTTCAGAACCTGATATGAGAAGTGCAGAAGAGGCTATTTTATATCTAAAAAAACTTCACTCAATTGTAAGATATTTAGGAATTTCTGATGCTAATATGCAAGAAGGAAGTTTTAGATGTGATGTTAATGTTTCTATTAGACCAAAAGGCGATACAAATCTTTATACAAGATGCGAAATCAAAAATATGAACTCATTTAAATTCATCGAAAAAGCTATCGCTTATGAAGTAAATAGACATATTGAAGCATGGGAAGATGGTGTTCATTCAAGAGAAATCGTTCAAGAAACAAGACTTTTTGACCCAAATAGTGGTGAAACAAGATCTATGAGAGGGAAAGAAGATGCTGCTGATTACAGATATTTCCCAGATCCAGACCTTTTACCTGTAATTATTACAGATGAAATGCTTGAAAAATATTCACAAATTCCAGAACTTCCAGATGAGAAAAAAGAGAGATTTGTAAAAGAGTTTGGACTAAAAGAGTATGACGCTTCAGTTATTACTGCAAGTCTTGAAATGGCTAAATATTTTGATGAAATGATGGCTGAGGGAATTAGTGCAAAAAATGCAGTTACTTGGTTAACTGTTGAATTATTAGCTAGATTAAAAGAGGGTGCTTTAATTGAAGATTCGATTATTGATGCAAAAACTTTAGCAACTCTTATAAAAAGGATTGAAGATAGTACAATCTCTGGAAAAGCGGCTAAAGAAGTACTTGATTATTTATTTGAAAACGAATCAAAGGATATTGATACAGCTATTGAAAAACTTGGACTTAAACAAGTATCTGATGATGGAGCTTTATTAGCTATTATTGATGCTATTTTGGCTGCAAATGCTGATAAAGTAGCAGAATATAAATCAGGTAAAGATAAACTATTTGCTTTCTTTGTAGGTCAAACTATGAAAGAATCAAAAGGTAGTGCAAATCCTGCAAAAGTAAATGATTTATTAAAAGAAAGACTCTCTTAAGTGAATAAAAAATCTATTGCAGTTATTGGCGCAGGTAAATGGGGACAAGCTCTCCATTTTGCACTGAGTCAAAAACAAAAATGTTTCATAACTTCAAGAACAAAAAAAGAGATTGAAAACTTTGTTGATTTAGAGATTGCATTAAATTGTGAATATTTAGTAATAGCAATTCCTGCTCAAGAGATAAGAGCTTGGTTAAAAAAGAATTTTATTTTCAAAGGACAAAAAGTTCTTGTAGCATCAAAAGGAATCGAAGCATCAAGTGGAGAATTTTTAAATGAAATTTATGCTCCTTTTATACCAAATGTAAATATAGGCTTTATTTCTGGTCCATCTTTTGCAGCAGAGGTAATAAAAGGACTTCCTTGTGCTTTAGTAATAAATTCTAATTCAAAAAAACTTTATAAGGAATTTGAACCTTTTTTTCCAAACTTCATTAAAACTTATTATAGTTCAGATGTAATAGGAGCAGAAGTTGCAGGAGCCTATAAAAATGTTTTAGCAATTGCTAGTGGAATTTGTGAAGGATTAAAACTTGGGAAAAATGCTCAAGCTTCATTAATTGCCAGAGGTTTAGTAGAAATGCAAAGATTTGGAAAACATTTTGGAGCAAAAAAATCATCATTTCTAGGATTAAGCGGAGCTGGCGACTTATTTCTAACAGCAAATTCAACTATGAGTAGAAATTTTAGAGTTGGTCTTGGATTGGCTATAAACAAAAAACTAGAAGACATTTTGAATGAATTAGGAGAAGTAGCAGAAGGCGTAAAAACAGCAGATGCTATCAATAATCTTTCAAAAAAACATGATATTTATACCCCGATTGCAAATGAAGTTTATCAAATAATAAATGGTAAAAGTCCAAAAGATAGTCTAAAAGACTTGCTTAAAAATTAAATAGAGTTATAAAATCTAAAGATAGAAATAACAAAAGAATACTTAGATTTTGTACTTTTTTAGAATTCAATCTTTTTTAATTCCATTTTTATGAATATCTCCCCAAATATAAAGTTGTTTTAAAATAGGTTTTAAACTTATTCCATAAGTAGTTAAAGAGTATTCTACTTTAGGAGGAACAACTGGATAAACCTCTCTATGAACCAATCCATCGTATTCTAACTCTCTTAATTTTTGAATTAACATCTTTTGAGTAGCACGAGGAAGAAGCTTTTGAAGTTCATTAAATCTTTTTTTCTCATCTTTTAAATACCATAATATCAAGATTTTCCATTTCCCTGCTAATACATCTATTGCTGTTTCAACTGGACATTTATTAATATTCTCATTATTTTTTAATTCTATTTTCTTATTCATAATCACTTCTTCAGTATCTTTTTAGATAGTACGTTTCCTAAAAGTTAGTTCTTGCACTTATCTGTAATTTTAGCTAAAGTTTTGCTTATAACAAAGAAAGGATTAAAATGAAAGCTTTTGTTGTGGAAAAAATAGCAGATAGAGAATTTTTAGCAGGTATAAAAGATTTTCCAATGCCAAAATGTGAAGATAACGAAATTGTTATTAAAGTAACGTATTCTTCATTAAATTATAAAGATGCATTAAGTTCAATTGGAAATCCAGGAGTTACTAGGAACTTTCCTCACATTACAGGAATTGATGTATCAGGAACAGTTTATGAATCAACTTCTCCTATATTTAAAATTGGAGAAAAAGTTTTAGTGACAGGATATGATTTAGGAATGAATACAAATGGAGGACATGCTGAATTTGTAAAAGTGCCTGCAGCTTGGGTAGCAAGAATTCCCGATGCAATAACAGATAAAGAAATTATGACTTTTGGAACAGCTGGACTAACAGCAGCACTTAGTATAAATGAATTGATTTCTAATGGAATAAAAACTGAAAGCGGTGATATATTAGTAACAGGTGCTACAGGTGGGGTTGGTTCTATTGCTATTTCAATTTTAAGTAAGCTAGGATACAACATAATTGCCATTTCTGGAAAAAAAGAGAAATCAGAATACTTGAAAAGAATTGGAGCAAATGAAGTAATATTAAGGGAAGATTTTCTCAAAATATCAAATAAAACTCTTCTAAGTGAAAAATATGCTGGAGTAATAGATACAGTTGGTGGTGAAATATTAGCTCAAGCTCTTAAACAAATAAAATATGATGGAGTGGCTACTTGTTGTGGACTCACAGCATCCCATGAATTAAATACAAATGTATTTCCTTTTATTTTAAGAGGAGTAAGATTAATTGGTATTGATTCAGTTGAATGTAAACTCGAAAAAAAACAATTAGCATGGGAAAAACTAGCTAGTAGATGGAAAATAGATAATTTATCTACTATTATAAATGAAATAAGTCTAAATGAAATTAAAGATACCTATGAATTATTATTATCAGGAAAAGCTGTAGGAAGATATGTAGTAAAAATTAAGGAGTAGATTTTAATCTACTTCTATTTCACCTCTTTCAATCTTTTGACTATATATTGTCTCCTTACCTGAAGATAGAATCTTAGCTTGCACAACCCATTGATTTCCTCTTGCACAACCACTCGGTAGCAATAAAAACTCCTCTATCCAATCACAATTTTTACTAGACCATTTCGCTATTTGGTCAAAATGATATATTCCTAAACTATTCAAATCATTCTCAATTTTTGTATTAATCCCTTTAAGTTTTTTAAAATTATCTTTCCCAACAGGTCTTGGCGAACTCAGAACTAATGGTTTATAATCCAAATGAGAATTTTTCTTAAAAATCGGATTTATTGAAGATTTTGTTTGTATATCCGTTTTCATTTCTAAATTATTTGTGGTATCAATTGATTCTATTTTTGGGTTAATAGATTTTGCAATAATAAATCCAGCAACGAAACCAAAAATAACTGCAATTACTAAATTTACTATTATTAACGAAGCAACTTCAAACATTATACTATTCTCCTAAAATATTAAATTCAACTCTTCTATTTATCTCTGATAAACCATTCTCATCATCTTGTGCAATAGGAAACTCTTCTCCATATCCAACAGCAAAAACTCTTTGTTTATCAACACCTTTTGATATCAAAATATTAGCTACACTCAATGCTCTATCTTGTGATATTTGTTTATTCAAAGAATCTTTTCCTCTTGAATCAGTATGACCTGCAATTTCAAGTTTAAAAGCTGGATTTTCATTTAATATTTTTGCAATATTTTCAATTACTTTTATTGATTCTGTCGTAACATTTGAACTTTTTCTTTCAAATGTAATTTTATTCTCAAATAATAATTTATTTATTTCCAATTGTATTTCAGCTTTATTTATTTTTTGAATTAAAGGATTTTTATTTTCAGCTTTTTCACTAACTATCTCTTTTATCTCTTCTGTAGAAACTTTTTCAGGAACGATAATATTTGTTTTTAAAGTAAAATCAAGTTGAGCAACGATTGAATCAAATAAGCTTTTATGATTCATATCTAATAAAGTACCTTCTAGAAAGATTTCATTATTTATAACTGACAATTTTGAGCCATTAGAAAAAAAATCTCTAAATGAAGGCATTAATAAAGATAGTTTTTTTAGTAATTCTTCATCAATTTTTCTATTATCTTCAAACTCAAGTTTTCCTTCTTTATTTACACTTAGAAAATCTGATATTTTTTTTACATCATCTAAATTCGAAAATATTCCACTTATTTCAATAATAGAATCTTTTTTTGTTAACGTCATAATAAATGGGTTTTCTAATGTTTTAGAATTAGACATATCAAATAAAAAATTTTTAATTTTTGAAATACTATTATTAAAAATTGATTCTGTTTTTTCATCTGTTTGTATTGATACTGTTTCACTTGTATTAAAATAACTTTTATAATCAAAAGTATAGATTGAAACTACATTAAGTAATAAAAAAAATACCAACAAAAAAACGATTTTTTTAAGAAGCGACATAATAAGCCTTTTTATATAATAAATTTAATTATATCTTTTAAATACTAACTATTGATTGAATAAAAACGCAATTATATATAAAAGATTGTGATTTTATCTAAAAATATTACTTATTAAAATAAATTAATTTAAAAATTTAATTTATTTGTTATAATTAGAAAAAAATTAAGAAGTAGTACATGCAACATATTATTAATTCAGCACAAACATGTCTTGATTGTAAAAAACCAAGATGTCAAAAAGGATGTCCAGTTGGTACGCCAATTGCAGATATGATAAGACTTTTTTTAAGTGGAGATATAAAAGAAGCTGGAGAAATGGTATTTAATAATAATCCTTTATCTATCATTTGTTCTTTAGTTTGTCCTCATGAAAAACATTGTGAAGGACACTGTATTTTAAATAAAAAATCAACTCCTGTAAATGTTGGTGGTATAGAAAACTATATTTCTACATATTATATAAATTATAGAGAATTTGAAAAACCCGAACTTAATGGAAGAAATTTATCAATTATTGGTTCAGGACCAGCTGGAATAAGCTTAGCTATGATGATGGCATTAAAAGGGTACAATGTAACAATGTACGAAGGAAATGACCAAATTGGTGGCGTTTTAAGATATGGAATTCCTGATTTTAGACTTGATAAAACAATATTAGACAAAATTGAAGAAAATTTGAAAAAACTTGGTGTAAAAATTAGAAAAAATATTATGATAGGTAAAAATATAACTCTTGATGATTTACAAAGAGATGGTTTTGATGCAATTTTCATAGGAACAGGAGTTTGGGCTCCTAAAAAACTAGGAATAAAAGGTGAAAGTTTAGGAAATGTACATTTTGCAATAGATTATTTAAAAACTCCAAAAGCTTACGATTTAGGTAAAAAAGTTATTGTTGTTGGAGCTGGAAATGTAGCTATGGATGTTGCTAGAACTGCCATAAGAAGTGGTGCAAGAGATGTTTCTATAATGTATAGAAAAGGTGAGGAATCTATGCCTGCTGAGAAAATAGAAATAGAACATGCAAAAATTGACGGTGTAAAATTTGACCTTTATAAATCTCCTTTAGAATTTACAGAGCAAGGAATAAAATATCTTCATACAAGAGAAGATGATAACTCTGAAGGCTTTGAAGAAGCAGATTCAATATTAGTTGCTATTAGTCAAACAGCTAGAGATTTAATAGTAAAAAACAATACAGGATTGAGTTTAGGAGAAAATGGTCTTCTTCAAAGTGATGAAAATGGTGTTACAACAAGGGTTGGAGTATTTGCTTCAGGTGATGTTGTTACAGGAGCTAGAACTGTTGTTGAAGCAGTTGCATTTTCGAAAAGAGTAGCTATTTCAATAGAAGAGTATATAAATACTTTACCTTGTAAAAATAAGGTTTCTTAGAATTTTATTTAACTACATTTAAAAAATTTTAGTGAATATGTAATATAAAAAATAGAGATTAGATTAAAGAAGTAATCAATAAGCGATGAGTATTGTTTTAGTTAAACCCCTGTAAAGTTTTATACTCATCGATTATTAATAAAAGTTACAAATTATTATAGCCATTTTTTTATTCAATTTCGATTGAATTAATTATATTCTCATGAAAATTTTGAATTTTTATTATTCTTTAGTATAATAGACTTATATTACAAAGGAGTTATTTAATGATTGATTTAAAAAATAAGCTCATTAATTCTTTTATACCCTATGCTGTTTTAGTTCCATTAACAAATGATGCAAAAAATAGTATCATTGATATAAAAAAAGTTAATAATGTTATCTGCATATTCCATTTTCCTTTTAAAGTAGGAAGAGAATCTCGAATGTCTGAAAATGATAAAGGTTTATTTATAAAATTAAGAATTTTAGGAGATTTTTCAAAACCAAATAATGATATTTATTTATTTAACTCGACACGAAATTTAGAAATATCAAAAGAACATTTTCAAATAGAGATAATAGATAATAATTTTTTTATAAAGGATAGAAATAGTACTTTAGGTACAAAAATAAATAATGAAGAAATAGGAAAAGAAAAAACTAATAAACTATATCCTCTAAAAGATGGAGATAAAATCAAAATAGGTTCATATGATTCAAAATATGATTTTCAATTTTTAGTATTAAAATAATAAATTCCACAATTTTAAATAATTATAGCAACAAATAAATATCTTAAAAACTTTGAAATGGTTACTAAAATAATAAATTTTTTAAAGTCATATTTTAAAATACCTGCAACAAAAGTTATAGGATCACCAATTATTGGTAACCATGCAAATAATATGCAAATAGACCCATATTTATCAAAATATTTTTTAAAAACCTCTATGTATTTTTCACTTAAAATATTTTTAGAAATTAAATATTCTTCACCTTTTAAACCTAAGTAATAATTCACTACTGAACCTAAACTATTTCCTAATGTTGCAAAAAAAAGTAAAAGAAAAATATTATATCCCTCCTTAATATTTATAATAAGT
>ERZ724503.236-NODE-236-length-21250-cov-13.849115_pt1 | contig 21250 bp, 24 predicted proteins | sample MGYA00376036_ERZ724503 | MGnify/ENA primary metagenome ERZ724503 (study PRJEB28724, sample SAMN07190885) | wastewater metagenome | isolation source: influent of sewage treatment plant in Hong Hong | place: Hong Kong | collected 2016-03-17 ...
ATTTGGTTCATTTAAAACTTCTTTAGAGATGTATTTAAGTGATATTTATACTATTTCTGTAAATCTTGCTGGACTTCCTGCTATCTCATTGCCAGTTGATAAAGATGAAGATGGAATGCCAGTTGGTCTTCAATTTATTGCAAAAGCGTATGATGAACAAACATTATTTGACGGTGCTTTATCTTTAGAAAAAGCTATAAATTATAATAAATAAATATTAACTAGGATTAAAAAATGAAAATTAGAAAAAGAGCCTTAACATTTGAAGATGTTTTATTAGTACCTGCAAAATCAGAAGTTTTACCAAAAGAAGTTTCTATTAAAACAAAACTTACAAAAAAAATTGATTTAAATATCCCTTTTGTAAGTGCTGCAATGGATACAGTAACTGAATATGAAGCTGCAATTGCAATGGCAAGACTTGGTGGAATTGGAATTATTCATAAAAATATGGATATTGAAACTCAAGTTTTACAATGTAAAAAAGTTAAAAAATCTGAATCAGGAATGATTATAGATCCAATTACAATTAAACCTTCTCAAACTTTACAAGATGCTGAAGATATAATGGCATCTTATAAGATTTCTGGAGTTCCTGTTGTTGATGATAATAATATTTTAGTTGGTATTCTAACGAACAGAGATATGAGATTTACAAAAGATTTCACTCAAAAAGTTGTGGATAAAATGACTGTAATGCCTTTAGTAACTGCTAAAGAGGGAACAACTTTAGAAGAAGCTGCCGATGTTATGCATGCAAATAAAATTGAAAAATTACCAATTGTTAATAATGAAAACAAACTTATTGGTTTAATTACAATTAAAGACATTAACAAAAAAAGAGAGTATCCAAATGCGAATAAAGATGAATTTGGAAGATTAAGAGTAGGTGCTGCAATTGGTGTTGGTCAATTAGATAGAGCAAGAGCTTTAGTTGCCATTGGAGTTGACGTTTTAGTTTTGGATTCAGCACATGGTCATTCAAAAGGGATTTTAGATACAGTTAAAGCTATAAAAGCTGAGATGGATGTTCAAATTATTGCTGGAAATGTAGCAACAGCTGAAGCAACAGCTGATTTAATTGATTGTGGTGCTGATGCAGTTAAAGTTGGAATTGGACCTGGAAGTATTTGTACTACTAGAATTGTAGCAGGAGTAGGAATTCCTCAAATTTCTGCAATTGATGAGTGTGCAGCAGAGGGTGCAAAAACTGGAACACCTATTATTGCAGATGGTGGAATTAAATATTCAGGTGATGTAGCAAAGGCTTTAGCAGTTGGTGCTAGTTCTGTTATGATGGGAAGTGCATTAGCTGGAACTGATGAAAGTCCAGGCGAAGTAGTATTATTTCAAGGAAGAAAATTCAAAACTTATAGAGGAATGGGTTCTATTGGTGCTATGACGAAAGGAAGTACAGATAGATATTTCCAAGAAGGAACAGCTGCTGATAAACTTGTACCTGAAGGAATTGAAGGAAGAGTTGCATATAGAGGAAGTATTGCTGATATTATTCATCAAATGGTTGGTGGATTAAGAAGTTCAATGGGTTATTTAGGAAGTAAAGATATCCCAACTTTCCAAGAAAAAGCGGAATTTGTAGAAATTACAAGTGCAGGACTTAGAGAATCTCATGTTCATGATGTAACAATTACAAACGAAGCACCAAACTATCACATCTAAAAAAAGAGGTTTTTATACCTCTTTTTCTACAAAAATACTCAAATCTTAAAAATTAGGTTAAAAAATGGCAAAAAGTCAAAATAAAAATAGTGTAAAAAGCACTAAAATGGATATGTTAGCAGCTAGAAGTAATGAAAATAGAAATGCAATTAAACAAGCTTTTTCACCTCAAGATAAATTGATAAAAGAACAAATTGTAAATGCTAGAAAAGCAGCTAATTTAGAACTAACAAAAGAGAAAGCAAGAAAAAAAGCCAAAATGGCAAAAGCTTCTAAAAAAAAGAATAAAAAATAGTTTTCTTAAATGAAAATATTTTTATTTTTGTTTATATCTTTAAATATCTCTTTTGCATCATATGAACAAGTTAGAATAGGTAAAATAGATAGTTATTATAAAAATAAAATAAGTGAACAAGAATTACTTTTTCTTCTAAAAGAGATAGAAAATTTGTTTGAATCAGAACTAAAAACTAATGTTTTTGATTATTCAGAAAATGGAAAACCTATAGATATTTTACATGTTTCAAATAAGCAACTAGAAGAAAATCTTTCAAAGAAGATTGAAAAATTAGATAATAAAAAAGAAAAATTATTACAATTACAAGATTCTTTTCTTTTAAAAAAGGATGAAATAAATCAGCTACAAGAATCTCTAAATTCTCAAACAAAAATATTAAATAATAAAATTGAAGCATTAAATAATTATATAAAAGAGCTAAATAATAAAAAAAGTTTACCTAAAAATGAATATAACAGTGTAAAAGATTATCTTAGAAGTGAAGAAGAAAAAATAAATCAAGAACGAAAAATACAAAAAGATATTCAAAGTGATTTAACAAAAACAGTAAATAATTACAAGCGAAAATTTTTTATTTATAATAGTTTAATAAATGAATCTAATATTTTAATAAAAGAAATAGAGTCTATAAATGTGGGTATGAGAATTATAAATGGGAGAACTTTTGGTTTTCAAGAAACTACTTTAAAAACTTCATATATTAATAATAAAGAAGTTAAAGAAAAAAGTATTAAAAATAGTATGACTAAAATTGAGATTTATGGATTTGATTCAATTGAACATTTAAAAATTATTTTAGCTCATGAAATTGCCCATTTACTTGGTGTTCCTCATATAAATGTAAAGGGAGCTTTAATGAATCCTATCTTGCAAGAAGAACAAAAAGAAAAGCTCTTTTTGACCCTTGAAGATATAGAAAATTTTAGAAATAATTTTTGAAAGACTTTAGATAATAATCCCACCCTTAGGTGTAGTTCTTACAATATCTATTTTAAAGCAATCATTTGCAATGTTTCTAGGGCTTACATCTGAATAGTCACTTATTATTTTATGGATAGTTTTCATTTCATCTTTACTAAAAATTGATTCATCAAATTCTTCTTCCATTTTTATAAAATTTAATTCTATAAATTTTTCTTTTTCAACCACTTCAATATCTAGATAATCAAGTAATTCCTGCATTAAATATATTCTTTCATCATCTTCTTCCAAATCTTCTTCATTTGCAACAATATCAAAAAGTTCACTAATAATTACAGGTTCTGGATGGCGTGAACCTTTTACATAATCTTCATTAAAAATCTTTTGCCCACAAAATTTTTGATGATTATAATCTATTAAAAAAAGTAATATGGCAACTTTTTTATCATTTAAATGTTTTACTTTTTTGTGTAACATGTATAAAATTACATTTGCCACTTTGGTCATGTCTATAGTCAAGCTTTTTCCTTTATTTGGTATGATGTGATGTATAAATCTTGATTTTAAATTTACTCTACAGTTTTCATTAAAACATCTCTATAGTGATTTAATTCTTTCATTTTTTCATCATCACCATTATTTATGTCAGGGTGATATTTTCTTGCGAGTTCTTTATATCTTTTTTTTATTTCTTCTTTTGTAGGACTTGAGCTGAAACCAAAAAATTTTTTTGCTTTTTGTACTTCATCAAACCTTGGAGGGTTTGTAAAACCATTAAAATTAAAATTTTGATTATTTTGAAAATCTTGAAAATCTTGAAAATTTGAGCTATCAAATTTAAATCTATAACTATTAGTTCTCATTTTTTTTCTAAAGTTATAAACTAAAAAAGTAATAATTACAAAAAATATTCCTAAAATCATCAAAAAAGTCCCAAAATTTGTGAAAATTAAATAAAAAATAAAAAATAAAATAGCTAATCTAACTAATCTATTAAATATATAAATAACTGTATTGTTATACATAAAAAAATACCCTTTTTAAAATAGTTTTGTATTATATACTTTGTTTATCTATAAATAAATTAATTTGGAGTTTTTATCAATTCACAATAAGAGTGTTACTAAAATTATCATTAAGTATATAAAAACTTACTATTTCCTTAGTATGCTTTTTTTATCATAAAAATATCATATCTGAAAACTATTCTTCATTATAATTTTTTATAGGAGAAAAGTATGGGTTTAGGTTTACAAGCATTCTTTGCTGTTTTTCCAATAGTATTAGCAGGTATTTTACTTGTTGGTCTTAGAATTTCAGCAAAAAATGCAATGCCTTTGGTTTATATATCTGCGGTTGCTATTGCGTTTGTGGTTTGGGAAGTTTCATTTAGTAGAGTAATGGCTTCTACTATAGAAGGTATATTAATCACTGTTTCAGTTTTATGGATTATTTTTGGAGCAATTTTACTTTTAAATACTCTAAAACATTCAGGTGCTATTATTGTAATTAGACAAGGATTTAATAATATTAGTCCAGATAGAAGAATTCAAGCAATTATTGTGGCTTGGTTATTTGGTTGTTTTATTGAAGGAGCTTCTGGTTTTGGAACACCAGCAGCTATTGCTGCTCCATTACTTGTTGCTATTGGATTCCCTGCAATGGCGGCTGTTATGCTTGGAATGATGGTTCAAAGTACTCCTGTTTCTTTTGGTGCTGTTGGAACTCCTATTTTAATTGGAGTAAATAAAGGTTTAGATTCAGCAGGTATTGGAGCTAATTTACAAAACTTAGGATCATCTTGGGATGTTTACTTACAAATAATTACTTCAGAGGTTGCAATTACTCATGCAATAGCAGGAACCCTTATTCCTTTATTTATGTGTTTAATGTTAACTAGATTTTTTGGTGAGAATAAATCTTGGACTGAAGGTTTAGCAATTTTACCATTTGCAATTTTTGGAGGATTAACTTTTACAATTCCTTATGCTTTAACAGGAGTATTCTTAGGACCTGAATTTCCATCATTAATTGGAGCATTAGTAGGTCTTCCAATAGTTATTCTAGCTGCAAAAAGTGGATTTTTAGTTCCTAAAAAAACTTGGGATTTTGCTCCAATGGAAAAATGGCCTTCTTCTTGGATGTCAAAATTTGAGATGAAATTTGATGCTATGACTTCAAAAGTTCCTATGTCTTTGACAAAAGCTTGGATTCCATATATTTTAGTTGCTATTGTTTTAGTAATCACAAGAGTTAGTCCTGAAGTAAAATCGTTTATATCTTCATTTGCATTTTCTTACAAAAATATTTTAGGTGAGGGATTAAACTTCTCAATGGCACCTTTATATTTACCAGGAGGAATCTTAGTATTTGTGGTATTAATAACTTATTTTTTACACAAAATGGAGTTCAAAGAGTTAAAAGAGGCTATTAGTGAATCTTCAAAAGTAATGATAGGAGCTGGATTTGTTCTTATGTTTACAGTTCCTCTTGTTAGAATTTTGATTAATTCAGGTGTAAATGGTTCTGGTTTTGATTCTATGCCAATTGCAATGGCTAATTTTGTTGCTCAATCTGTTGGAGATATATATCCATTTTTTGCTCCAATGGTAGGGGCTTTAGGAGCATTTATTGCAGGAAGTAATACTGTTTCGAACATGATGTTAGCGCAATTTCAATTTGGTGTTGCTGATGCTCTTGGTATTTCAACAGCATTTATGGTAGCTCTTCAAGCTGTAGGTGCAGCAGCTGGAAATATGATAGCAATTCATAATGTAGTAGCTGCAAGTGCTACTGTTGGATTACTTGATCAAGAGGGAGAGACTCTTAGAAAAACAGTAATACCTACTATTTATTATTGTGTAGTTGTAGGAATTATTGGAGTGATTGGGATGTACTTTTTAGGAGTTACAGATCCACTTATGAAGTAAAAAAGAAGAAGTTTTAAACTTCTTCTTTTTAAAAATAGGTATTTTCAGTCATATTTTTTATTTGATTTAACATAGATTTATAATCATTATATTTTATATTTATAGGATACAACTCTTTTTTATATTTTAAAATTAATGAGGGAAAAGTTTTTACATATAAAGAGCGTCTAAAGTTTAGTTCATTTTGTAAATCATCTTCTATTTTTTGAGATTTTAAATCTTTCTCAAACTTTTTTTCATCCATTCCTATTTGTTTAGCTAGACTTATAATCGTTGTTTTATCACTTGGATTTAAGGCTTTTTGATAATAGGCTTCTTGTATAGCTTCTATCATTTCTTCTTCTTTATTTTCATATCTAGCCAATATAGTTGCTTGACAAGCAAGATAAGTTGAGCGTTTTGGTTCACAATTTTTCCAAAAATCGTGGTTAAATTTTGTTCCTATAACTTCTTCTATTTCATACCAAATATTTTCTATTTTTTCTTGCATATCTTCAGACATAATTTCATCACTATGTTTGGCCAAACCACCTACTATATTTACTACTTTAATATTTGAATCAAGATAAATTTTAATCTTTTCTAAAGTTGGTTTAAAAGCATAACACCATGAACACATAGGGTCATGTATATAGTATAGAGTATAAATCATGGTTTTCCTTTTTATTAGTATTGTATTTAAATAATATTAATTTTGTTTAAAACTTTTTTAGTACAATACAAAACTGTTTAAAAGGATTTATATGGAATATGCGGAGTTTGAAAAGGCTGTTGATATGTTTGGAATATTAACAAAAGTTTCAAGAAAAGATTTGAAAAAGAAATATTTGAAATTATCTAAAAAATATCATCCAGATATGGAAACGGGAAGCAATGAAAAGTTTTTGGAGTTGAAGAGAAACTATGATTTACTTTGTGCTTATATGGATTCATACTATTATTCATTTGATAAAAATGAATTTAAAAATCAATTTCCAGCTTTTACAAATTCTAAAAATTGGTATAAATAAAAAGGTTTTTTATGCGAAAAAAAGTTTTAATTTTAATATTTTTCTTTTTGTTTATTTTTTCAAATTTGTTTGCAAATGAAAATTATACAAAACAAGAAATAGAAAGAATGATTTCAAAAATGGTCATTTTAGGGTTTAATGGTGAGAATATTGATTCAACTCATCAGATATACAAAGATATAAAATCTGGTTTAGGAGGAGTTATTTTATTTGATAAAGACCCAAATGATAAAAATAAGAGAAAAAATGTTAGAGATAAAGAACAATTGAAGATTTTGACTTCTCAATTACAAGCCATTTCTAAACAAAAACTTCTCATCTCAATAGATCAAGAAGGGGGAATAGTCCAAAGATTAAAAAGTGAAGATGGCTTTGTAAATACTCCAAAAGCTTTAGATGTTGGACTAAAAGGTGAATCTTTTGCCAAACAAACATATAGTTTATTGGCAAAAGATTTGAAAGAATCAGGAATAAATACTAATTTTGCTCCTGTTGTAGATTTAGCTATAAATAAAGAGAATAAAGTAATTGTTACTCGTGGTCGTTCTTTTGGTGAAAACTCAAAAGAGGTAATTAAATACTCTTCTATTTTTATTGAAGAATCAAAAAAACAAAATATTATCTCTGTTTTAAAACATTTTCCAGGTCACGGCTCATCTTTGGATGATTCTCATTTGGGTTTTGTTGATATTACAAATACTTGGAATCAAAAAGAGTTAGAACCTTATAGATATTTTATAAAAAATAATAAAGCAGATATGATAATGACAGCACATGTTTATAATAAAAATTTAGATAAAAATTATCCAGCAACTTTATCTTATAATATAAATACAAACTTATTGAGGTATAAATTAGGTTTTGAGGGAGTTTTAATAAGTGATGATTTGCAAATGTATGCTATTTCAAAACATTATGATTTAAAACAGACTCTAACTTTAGCTATAAATTCGGGAGTAAATATGCTTTTATTTGCAAATCAATTGGCAAAACCAGTTACTTTAAAACAGATAGTTGATATAGTTTATTCTCAAATATTAGGTGAAGAAATAGCGTTAGAAACAATCATAAATGCTAATAAAAAAATAGATAATTTATTGGCTAAATATAAATAATGATTATCCTTGTGAGGTAGTTCAAGATTCTGTGTCAGCCTAATCTTAGTTCAAAAATTTTCATGACCATCCTTTTTAAAATTTTTCTTAAATCATTATATTAAACTTATTTGAAAAAAACAAAATAATTAATCTGTAATTAGTTATTATTTTGAAATTACAAAAAAAGGAAAATAACTATGAAAAAAAGTATTGTTTTACTCTGTCTTAGTGCAGCTATGGCTTTAAGTTCAAATGCTGATACATTTGGTTTTGAAGCAGGTGCTGCTTATTGGGGAGCTGAAACTTCTGGGAACATAAGATATAAAGGTGATTCTATTGATTTGGAAAAAGATTTAGGATACGGCGATTTTAATACAAATTTTGTATGGGCAAGTTTTGAACATCCAATTCCTGTTATTCCAAATTTAAAAATTCAACACACAAAAATTGAAGAAGATGCTTCAAGTAACTTAAGTAGAACTTTTGATTTTGATGGAAATACTTACTCTGCAAATACCTTAGTTAATTCAACTTTACAATTAAACCAAACAGATTTTATTTTGTATTATGAGCTATTAGATAATTGGGTAAATCTTGATTTTGGTATCAATGGTAAATATTTAGATGCAAAAGTTTCAGTAGATTCATCAACTCAAGTAGCATCTTCAAAAGATTTAAACTATGTAGTTCCGATGCTATATGCAAAAGCAAGATTTGATTTACCATTTAGTGGTTTATCAATGGAAAGTGATATTAGTTATGTTGGATATGATTCAAATAATTTTTATGATTTAAAAGGTGGTATTTCTTATGAAACACCATTTGGTTTGGGTGCAACGGTTGGTTATAGATATGAGAAATTAGAACTTGACGATTTAAGTGATGTTTATTCTGATGTTGAAATTAGTGGAGTTTATGGTGGATTATTCTACCATTTCTAAAGCTTCAAAATAGAGTTTTTCAAAATCTTTAGAACAAAGTGCTTTTGAAAAATAATAACCTTGATAAAAGTCACAAGAGATAGATTTTAAATAATCTATTTGTTCTTGTGTCTCTACACCTTCAGCAATTACTTTCATTTTGAGCATTTGTCCCATTTTTACTATAGTTTCAAGAAAAATCGCTCCATCTACACTATTAAAATCATCCAAAAATGCTTTATCTATTTTTAAATAATCAATAGGAAATTTTTTCAAATAAGATAAAGAAGAGTATCCTGTCCCAAAATCATCAAGTGAAATTGTAACTCCAAAGTCATGAAGTTTGTTTAACTTATTATTCGTATAACTTGATTCTTCAATAAAAATATATTCTGTTATTTCTAAGTCAATTTTAGATGGATTAATATTTTTATTTTCAAGATTTTTTATAAATTTTAAAACAAAATCATTATCTAAAAGTTGTTTTGCTGAGATATTTATAGATATATTGATATCTATTCCTAGCTCTTTCCATTTTAAGTGTTGATTCAACGCTTCTTCTATAATCCAACTACCCAACTCTTTTATAAAACCGTTTTCTTCTGCAAGTGGAATAAAAATATTTGGAGCAATAAAACCTTTTGTTGGACTATTCCATCTAATTAGTGCTTCTACTCCAACAATTTTAGAAGTTAATAAATCAACTTTTGGTTGATAATATAAGCAATATTCATTGTTTTTAAGAGCTTGTCGCATATCTTTGTCCAATTTTATAGCTTTTTGAACTACTTGATTTAGCTCTTCTGTGAAAAAATGATACTGATTTCTTCCTAATTTTTTTGCTTCATACATCGCTATATCTGCATTTTTCATAAGTGAAAAAATATCATCTGCATTTTTAGGAAAAAATGCAACACCAATACTACAACTAATATCAATAGGATGAGTTTGTATAATCCATGCTTGATTTAAATATTTTTGGATTCTTTGAATAATTTGTGACAATTCAACATATGATTTATAATCTTGAATAATTATTACAAATTCATCTCCTCCAACTCTTGCTACAAAATCATTTGGTCTTAAAGTCTTTTTGATAATAGAAGCTATATTTTGAAGTAGTTCATCCCCGATATTATGTCCTAACGAATCATTTACTGTTTTAAAATGATCTATATCCAAAAACAAAAAAGCAAACTCTTGATTATTTCGCAAAGCAGTTGGAATCAATCTTTCTAAAAATTCATTTAAAGAATTTCTATTTGCCAAACCACTCAAAGAATCAGTTCTTGCCATCAAATAAAGCTCTTTTTTCTCCTTTTCTAATCTTGAAAAAGAATCAACCATTGAATGTCTTATTGCTTCAAGTTCTCTTAGTTTAAAAGCTTTTGGAACTTTTGTATTATAGTATGCGTATTGTCTTAAAAGTTCAAGAGGTTTAGTAATATAAATTCTTAATAAAATAATTAAAAATAAAAGTGCTAATACAGGCAATAATCCAAAATATAAAATAAAATCCAATTTGTTTTTTATAAAATGAGAGTGTATTTGTTCGTGTTCAAAAACATAAATCAATAAAAGTCTTTTTTTATCTTTACCTTCATAAAATGGAATATCTTGTTCAATATAAGTTTGATTAGTGAGTTTTTTATATGAACTATCTAAATCATTATTTTTATTCTTCTTATCTAAAATTTTATAATTCGGCTGTGTTGTTAATAGTAATTTTTCATTATCAAAAACTAAAATAGCTTTTATAAAATCTTCATTTGAAGCTATTCTATCAAGCAAGGCTCTATGAGCCAAAATATCCTCTTTTTTTTCTATATTTTTTGATAAAGTATAACTTGTTTCAGCTATATTGTTTTTAAGAGATTTTAGTATTACATTTGCTATTTCTTCCTCTTGTTTAAAAAAGTAATAACTAAAAATCATATAAAATAAAAGTAGTAACAAAGAAAGAAAAAATAGAATAAATCTTTGAATATTGTATATCATTTTATTATATCTCTTGTTGGAAAGTTACTATTGCTTAACTTTTCAATAATTTTAGAAGAGGGATTTTTATTTATCCATACAATATCATCCAAAGATTTCTGAAATTCTTCATAACTTGTATTTGGAAGATAATCTTTTATTGTTTCATAAAACTCTTTAGGGTCTTTTTCTAAGTTATTTATTGACTTATCTACTAATTTTTTCAGTTCAATAAAAGTCTCTTTATTTTCTAAATAAGTCTCTTTTGTTGTAAACATCGCATCAATAACAAGCAAATCTAAATTATTTTTAGTTGATATCAACTCTTTAAAACCAACTTTTTCTAAAACTGAATTATACGGTGCGTAGGTTATTATGATTGTAGGATTTTCTATATCTTTTAATTCAGAAATAAAAGCTTGGTCTTTATTTATATAGTTTATATCTTTATTTTTTAGATTATATTTGCTTATAAAATCTTCAAATAACATAGAATTAATTGAATCCATTTCTAAATAAGCATCTATAGTTGTTTTACTATTTTGCAACTCTTGAATACTCAAATTACTTATAATCACATCTCCACCATTTGATTTGTCAAATAATAAAATGGGAATTAAAGATTCTATATTTTTAACTAAAGTGTTATATTCATATTGCGTTCCAACATAAGCATCAGAATTTCCAGATTTATATAAATACATATTTTCACTCAAAGAGACTACATTTAGAAGTTTTACATCTAAAAGTTCGAGCCAACCTTTCTCTTTTGCATAAAATAAGGGTGTGTAACCTATCCAATTGGTTATTGAAATTCTTAATTTTTTATGATTTTGAAGAGTGCAAGAGCTAAATAAAGAAATTATAATTGCAAATAACAAAAACTTTTTAAACATCTAATTCTCCTTGTTTTTTTTCTCTTTTTTTTGATAAATCAGACATCAAAATTCCAATCCAGTTTGTATTTATATTTGAATCAAAAGCGATTTTCAAGGTCATTGTAATAGGAACAGCTAAAAACATTCCAACAATTCCTAAAATATAACCCCAGAAAATTAAAGAGAAAAATATAACCAAAGGAGAAAGACCAAGCTCTTTTCCCATTAGTTTTGGTTCAAGAATATTACTAATGGAGATATTTATAACTACATATAAAATAGTAACCCAAAGAGTGATATTCATATCAAAATTCATCAATGCCAATAAAATTGCAGGTATAGAAGCTATAATTGAGCCAACAACAGGAACAAAGTTAAAAAGCATTGCAATAAGTCCCCACAAAATTGGATAATCAACACCAAAAAATGAAAGCATAATAGCTACAATAAAGCCTGTTAGAAAACTTGTAAAAGATTTTACTACGAAATATTTTTGTATATTGTAAGAGAATAGATTAAATCTTGCCAGTTTTTTTGCATTATTTCTAAAGATTACTTTTAATTTTGTTTGAAAAGATTTTGTTTCAGCAAGTATAAAAGCAACTCCAATTGCAACTAAAAGTAATTTTGATAAAAAAGTACTAACTCCTCCAATTACATTTGTAGTTACTCCAAAAAAAGAGGAAAAATTGAGATTTTCTATAATCTGTGTTTTATCTATTTCAAAACCATAATTAGAAGAAATATGAATTAGTTTTAAAACTAAATTTTTAAACTTTTCTTCATAAATGGGTAAATTTGTAACAAAATCTTTTAGTGAAATATTTACTACATAAGCTAAAATTACGGATACCCCAATAATTATTAGTAAAATGAAAAAGTATGACAAAATTTTTGGAATAGATTTTTTTTGTAAATATTTTAATAAAGATGAAAAAATAGAAGAGATGAAAATTGCTAAAAATAGTATCACAACGATTTCACTAGCGATTTTCACTCCAGCTATTATTACAACGAAACTTGCAAAATAAAAGAAATAATTTTTTAAATCTATAGTGTGCATAAAATGCCTTTAGTTATTTCTTATATTATAGTCAAATTAGCTGATTTTTTACAAACTCCAAATAATGACCTTCTTGCTCTTCTAATTCGTCATGATTTCCACTTTGAACTAAAACACCATCATCTAAAACATAAATCATAGAAGCATTTTTAACAGTGCTTAATCTATGAGCAATTGTTATTACGGTTTTATTTTTTAAGAATTCTTGTAAATGAGTAAATAGTTTTGTTTCTGTAGCAACATCTAAAGCTGATGTTGATTCATCAAATATCACAATAGCAGGATTTGCAATTATCATTCTAGCAATTGATAATCTTTGTCTTTGACCACCACTTAATCTAATTCCTTGTTTTCCTACAATAGTGTTGAGTTTTAAAGGCATATTTTGGACAATATCATAAAGTTGAGCGATTTTTAAAGAGGCAAAAATCTCTTCATCACTTATACTTTCATTTCCCATTGTGATATTAAATCGTAAAGTATTATTAAACAATATAGGCATTTGAAGAACTAAAAAAACATTTTGTCTTAAACTTTGTCTATTCAAATCATCTATACTTATTTTATTATATAAAATATCTCCAGAATCTTTGGAATAAAAACCAGAAATTAAATGTGCTATTGTCGTTTTTCCACTTCCACTTGCCCCAATAATTGCTATTTTTTCTCCTGATTTTATATCAAAAGAGATGTTTTTTAAAATCTGTTTATTGTCATTGTAAGAAAAGCACAAATTTTTGATAGAGATATCAACACTTTTTTCCTTAGATAATTGGACACTTCCATTTTTTTCAAGCCTCAAATCTAGGATTTTGTTGATTCTATTCATTGCAGTTTTTGCACTAGCATATGAATATTGAATAGTTAAAATATCCTGAACAGGCGTCATAATGAACCAAATATAACCAAACATCGCGAACATTAAACCCAAAGATAAATCACTATAAGCTACAAGTAAAAGACCAACTGCTCTAAATATTTCAAAAGCAAATAAAAAAATTGTAAAAGAAAATCTTTCATAGGCTATGCTTTTATAATTAAATTCATTTGATGTTTGCTGAATATCATTTGCTTTTTTTATAGAATCATCAAAGAAAAATTTCTCTTTATTACTAGCTTTTATTTGTCCAAATAGTTCTAAAGTTTCATTTATATTATTTTGAAAGATTTCAATAGTCTTGTTCTCTTCTTTTTTTAACAATCCCGTTTTATTAGCTATTTGTTTGGAAATAATTATAATAATTGGCTGAATAAATAAAATCATAAATCCTAAAATAGGATCTATTGCTATTATTACAACTGCAACAGCAATTAAAGTTAGAATTGAAGCTATAAGTTTGCTTGAAATAGAAACAATAAAATTATCCAAAGTATTTACATCAGTTATTAAATTAGCACTTATACTTCCACTTCCTAAACTTTCATATTCATTCATATTTACGCGTTCAAGATGAGTAAGAAGCTTTTCTCTAATTTTGAAAGTTACATATTTTGAGAATTTTGTAAAAATTTTTGTAACTAAAACACCAAAAATAAAATATATCAATCGTAAAAATAAAACAATAAAAGTAACAATTGCAACATAATAAAAAGCTGTTCCTTCCCCTAAAAAATAATTGATATTTTTAATAAGAAAATCTGGTTTATTTAGTAAAACTTCATCAACCAAAAGAGGTAAAAGTAAAGGTATCGGAACACTTATTAAAATAGTAATTAGGGTTATTATTTGCCCTAAAATAAGAGATTTTTTATTTTCAAGAAGTAGTTTGAATATATATTTTAATGAAATTTTTTCATTCATAAATCTATTCTATATCCAATTCCTGAAATATTTTTTATGAGTCCTTTGTATGTTTTTTTTCTTAATTCTTTAATTAAAGAACGTAAAGCATCTTGAGTCATAAATCCTTCCCAAATCATTTTTTCAAGTTCTGCATAACTTAACTCTCTATTTGTATTTATAAGCATATAGTTTAAAAATAGTAACTCTTTTTTACTTAAAAGGATAATTGTGTTTTTTTTGAATAAAGTTTTATTATAGAAATCATAAGTAAAGTCATTTTTTAAATTTAATATATTAGATTTTTTTGAGTCAATATTTTTTATACAATTTTTTAAAACAGTTATAAACTCATTTATAGAATTTAAATTTTGTATGAATTTTATCTGTCTTATTTCTAAAGATTCTAGTAAATGAGTATGATTTATTTGATCTAAAATAGCAATTATTTGTATTTGTTTATTAATAGTTCTTATTTGTTTTAATAATTCAAAGTCATATTTTGTGATGAGTAAATGAATATTTTTACTATTTATTAGTTCAATTAATTCATCTGAATTATTATATTTGAAAAGAGAATTACAATAAGAGTTTATATATTCATTTAATTCTTTATTTATTTCATTTGAATGAAAACATATATTAAAATGTTTTAGCTCTCTCACTCTTTTCCTTCATATAATAAATTATTTATCTGTAGAACTTAATATTCGTTCACAAATTTCTAATTTCATACCTTCATGATATTTACAATTTAAACCACATTTAAAAAAAGCAATATTTTCTAAATTCTGATTCTTAATTTCTAAAGTAGAAATTTTTTTACACTCTTCTAAAGTTGAAAAGGTAATTGGACTTTTTATGTTTTTTTTAATATCGTTTTTATCTGGATGTATAAAAGCTGTCCATTTTTCAACTTTCTCTCCTCCAAAACAACCACTTAATAGAAGAACTAAATAAGCACTTAATGTAATATTTTTAAACATAAATATCTCTTTTTTTATTTCATTTTAGTAAAAATTTATTTATAAAACCTTAAAACAAATTATAAAATAATTATTTTTTGATTAAAAAAAGTAATTCTTGAATAGCTTATATAAAAATTAAGTTATTCAACAATTATTATACATTTAATATGTTACAATCAAATCAAAAAATAGAGTTAAAATAATATGAAAAAAATTATATTGATATCCTTTTTATTGTTTAGTTTTCTTTTTGCAAAAGAGGATTATTCTGAAATGAGTACACAAGAGTTAATAGCAATTATTGGTTTTGTAAAAGATGAAAATAGGGAATCTTTTTTAAAAGAATTAAATTCTAGAATTCCAAATATGAGCGAAAATGAAAAAATTCAATATCAAATTAGATTAAGTGGAAACATTATAAAAGAAGAGCAATTACAAGATGAAAACTAAAATATTATTATTAGAAGATGATTTAAATCTGAGTGAAACAGTAAGTGACTATTTTGATGAGCAAGGCTTTGATGTAACTTGTGTTTATGATGGAGAAGATGCAATAGCAGCTATTTATGAAAATAATTTTGATTTATTGTTGTTAGATGTCAATGTTCCAAATAAAAATGGTTTTGAAGTATTAAAAGAGGTTAGAAAACAAAATAAAAGTGTTCCAGCTATTTTTATAACTTCATTAAACTCTATGGATTCTTTAGAAGAGGGGTTTTCTAGTGGTTGTGATGATTATATTAGAAAACCTTTTGAGTTAAAAGAACTTTTAATACGGGTTCAAACTATATTAAGAAGAGAGTTTTCTCACAATAAAAGCGATTTGATTCAAATTACGCCAGAGATAACTTTTAACTCTATTTCGAATGAATTAAGAGACAAAGGAGTTGAAATAAAATTAAATTTGAAAGAGTTAAAACTTTTGAAATTCTTTTTACAACATTCAAATGAACTCCTAGTTCATGATAGAATTTATGATTATGTTTGGGATTATGATGAAGAGTATAGTGATAACTCTTTAAGAACTTATATAAAAAATCTAAGAAAAATATTAGGAAAAGATAAAATTGTTAGTCTTAAAAAACTCGGGTATAGATTTAACCAAGAGTGAAACTAGAACTCTTTTAGGTTTTAGTTTCCTTTACTCTTTTCTTGTTTTAGTAATCTTAAGTGTTGTTTCTTTTTTATACTATCAGTTTCAAAAAGATTTGATGCTTCAAGAAAAAAGACAAATTTTACAAAATTATTCAAATGATTTGGTTTATCGACTAAAAGATTTACATGTAAATATTGATAAAAATGATATTTATCCAAGAGATGAGAGATTTGAATCAGCGGTTTATGATAGTGATAAAAGAAAAATTTTTTCAACTTTAAAATCTAGAAATGTAAGTTTAGATGAAGTTATCTATTTAAATAAGGATTATATTCATTTTATAAAAGAGCCTGAATCTTATTATTTAGGTTCTAAGTATATTGTTGTTGAAATTTTAGATGATAAAATCTGGTTTGAAAATATAAAATATAAGATGGTAGTTTATTTTTTATTGGCTTTTGCTTTTATGCTTTTTTTAGGATATTTCATTTCAAAACTTTTTTTAAAACCAATGCGTGATGCATTACATTTACTTGATAGATTTATAAAAGATACAACACATGAGTTAAATACTCCTGTATCAGCTATTATTGCGAATATTGAAATGATTGATAAAAATTTATTAGATGATAAATTAGCTAAAAAGATTAATAGAATAGAAATTGGTGCAAAAACAATTTCTAATATATATGAAGATTTAACTTTTATTACATTAAATAATCAAATTATTTCAAATAATGAAAATATCGATTTATCAACTATTTTAAAACAAAGAATAGATTTTTTTAATAGTATTGCTAATATGAAGAAAATAGATTTCCAAATTTATATTAAAGAAGAGGTTTTTATCTTTTGTGATGTAAAAAAAATCTCAAAATTAATTGATAATTTAATTTCAAATGCTATAAAATATAACAAAATTTCTGGTTTTATAAGAATAGTTTTGACCAAAAATTCTTTAATTATTGAAGATAGCGGAAAAGGAATTAGTAAAGAAAACTTAGAAAAACTTTTTGAAAGATATTCAAGATTTGATAAAAGTGTTGGTGGTTTTGGAATAGGTTTAAATATAGTCTCGTTAATTGCAAAAGAGTATGATTTTAAAATTGAAGTTACATCTAATATTGATGTTGGAACAAAGGTAAAAATAAGATGGTAAAAAAGTTATTTTTAATATTTTTAATATCTTTATCTTTGTTTTCAAAAGATGAAAAGAATATTTATGAAACAAATTGTGTAAAATGTCATGATAAATTACCTGTAAGTATAGATAAATATTTTTACAGATATTTATTGAAATACAGTAGTGAAAAAGATGTAAAAAAAGCGATGTTTGATTATATGAAAAATCCAACAATAGAAGAGACTATTATGGCTGAATCTTTTATTACAAGGTTTGGAATAAAGAAAAAAACAAAATTATCAGATGAAAAACTTCATGAAGCTTTGGATATCTATTGGAAAAAATATAAGATTTTTGGTAAATTAAAGTAGATTTTATTTTACACAATATCTTCACAATAAACATTTATACTTTCAAAATATAATACGAGGAGTTAATATGAAAAAAATATTAGCGATGTTTTTAATTTCGAGTTCATTAGTTTTTGCAGATAATAATAGTATAGGATTGGACACGGTTGTAGGTGCTACAATTGGTGTTGCAATTGGAAATCAAATTGGAAAAGGGAATGGAAAAGATGTTGCAAGAGTAGCTGGTGGATTACTTGGTGCTACGATTGCAAATAATTCAAGAACACCTTCGTATAATACATACAATAATAATGGTTACTATAACAATAACTATAATAATGGTTATGAAAGAACAACAACTTACATAAGAGATGATTATTATGATGATAGATATTATGAAAGAAGAGTTCAGCCTTCATCTGTAGTTGTTATTTATAATGATTATGATAGAAGACCTCCTTATAGACACTATAGAAAACATCATCATGACCGTGGATTTTATGATGGTAGAAGATGGGATAGAGATAGATATGGAAGATAGGCTCAAGTTCAAACTTGAGCCTTTTTTTATTGTCCTAAAAGTCTTGAAACTATTTGCTGATTCAAGTTATTAGCTTGAGCTTGTCCAAATGAACCAATTTGAGCCAATATATTTTGTTTAGAAAAATTAGAACTTTCTTTTGCATAATTTGTATCAAACAATGAAGCAGCATTCAAAGTACTTGTTTGTTGAGAAAGAAGATTTCTACTTGAACTCTCTAGCTGATTTTGAACTGCTCCAAATTCACTTCTTACATTATTCAAACCACTTATTGCTTTATCAACATTTTCTAAAAAGCTTTTTGCATCACTTGAAGTAAAAGTTGTGGCATCTTGATTTGCCAAAGCTGTCAAGCCCAACCCTTGAGTATTTGATTGAATACCTGAAGTTTCTATGATTTGTTCACCTTTCAACCCTGATTGATATTGTTGAACATCCGATACTGAGCTATCTGTTGAACTCTTTTGAAGTAATGTTTGTCCATTATAGTTTGTGCCACTTGCAATTTTATCAAATTGTTCTAGTTGTTTTTGTATATCTTTTAAAATAGCATCTCTTCCTTCTTGACTTGTAGTATCTGTTGAGGCTTGAAGAAGCTTTTCTTTAATATTGTCTAGAATATTTGATTGTTCATTTGTTGCACTTGAAGCTATTTGAGTCGCTGCAATTGCTGAGTTTGCATTTTCTATTGCTTGTCCATAACCATTTGATTGAGCTAATAAACTAGTTGCTATAGATATTCCAGAAGCATCATCACTAGCTTGATTTAATTCTAAACCAGTAGCTATTCTATTTAAAGATTGATTTGCATTTAAATAAACATTTTGATTTATAGTTGAGTTTGATGAACCTATTTGCATAACAGACTCCTTTTGTTTTATAGCTAAATTCTAGTCTTTGTTACTTTAAATTATCATTAAGTTTTTGATATAATATTCTAATAAATAGCCTTTTTACCATTAAAAATAAAAAAAATAACAAAAGAGAAACATACAAATGATTATTTTAGATTTTGAAACAAATACCTCAAATATTGGTGATGTGATAGAAATAGCTGCTGTAAAAATAGATAAAGATTTTAAGATTTTAGATAAATTTCATAGATATTATCTTTCAAGATTTCCAGTCAATTTTTACTCTTACGCAGTTCATAGATTAACACCTGAATTAATACTTGATTATAGAAAAGACAAATCTTATAGTTCATATTTTAGTGAAGACGAAGAGTTTTTAGAATTTTGTTTTGGTTCGAAAACTTTAGTTGCTCATAATATAAAGTTTGAATTAAGACATATAAATAATAGAGTTAAGTTTCAAAATCATATTTGTACTATGAGTGAAAATAAAAAGATTGTAAATGTTTTTGGAAAAAATGGAAGATTAAAAAATCCAAAACTCGATGAGACTTGTTTATACTATGGAATAGAATTTGAAGCAGACAAATATCATAGTGCGACTTATGATGTTACAAAAACTTATGAAATTTTGAAAAAAATGAAGATAAACCTATAAATTTTTCCTACCAAAAAACTCCTTTTTATTATAAAATAGATTAAATTTAAAAAAAGGATTTTTTATGAAATTAGGAGTTTCAGCCTGTTTGATTGGTACAAAATGTCGTTATGATGGAGTAGGGGCTACTGATAAGTTTATAGTTGATATTTTGCAAAAATATTTTCAAACAGTTCCTTATTGTCCTGAAACTATAATTTGGGGAAGTCCCAGAGAGGCTATTCGACAAACTTTAAGTGAAACTGGTGAACTTAAAATCCTAACTTCTACAAAAACTCCAAAAGATGTAACTATTGAACTTGATAATATTTCAGAACAGTGTTCAGATGAAATCCAAAATGATGATTTATGTGGTTTTATTTTAAAATCAGCGTCTCCAACTTGTGGGCTTGAAAGGGTAAAAGTTTATAAACCTTTTAATGCTCCAAGTGTAAAAAATGGTGTTGGAGTATTTGCAAAAAAAATAAAACAAAAATATCCATATTTGCCAGTTGAAGAAGAGGGAAGATTAATTGACCCATGGCTTAGGGAAAACTTTTTGATGCAAATTTTTGCTTATCAACATCTGCATGAGTTTTTAAAATCAAATCCAACTTTTAATGATTTAGTTATTTTTCATACTTCATATAAATATCTTATTTATTCAAAAGCTCAAAAATCATATACAACTTTAGGACGAATTGTTGCAAATAAAGAAAAAAATCAACTAAATGAAGTTTTAGAAGAGTATAAAGAGGAGTTTTTAAAAGCTATTAGTTTAAAAGGAAGTGTAAATAAAACTTATAATGTTTTACTTCATATTTTTGGATATTTTAAAAAACTTATAACAAAAGAAGAAAAAGAGGAGATTTTACAAGCTTTAGCTGAGTATAAAGAAAAAATTATTCCTTTAATTGCTGTTATGAAAATAATAAATTTATATGTAAAAAGATTTGATGTGCAGTATTTAAAAGTGCAAAAATTTTTAAATCCATATCCTAGTGAATTGGCTTTAAGAAGTGATATTAAGGCTTATAAATAATGAAACAAATCTTATGGTTTAGAAGAGATTTAAGAGTAAGTGATAGTGCAATATTAGCAAATGCAAAAGATGAAGTATTGCCTAT
>ERZ724503.245-NODE-245-length-20985-cov-5.024462_pt1 | contig 20985 bp, 25 predicted proteins | sample MGYA00376036_ERZ724503 | MGnify/ENA primary metagenome ERZ724503 (study PRJEB28724, sample SAMN07190885) | wastewater metagenome | isolation source: influent of sewage treatment plant in Hong Hong | place: Hong Kong | collected 2016-03-17 ...
TCGGCGATCAGATGGCGCTCGGTCAATGGCCGGAAATTCCGGAGCGACTCCCGGCGCTCCCGGCGCCAGGGCAGACGCACAACCGGGAGGTCGGCGGCGAGACGATTGCGGCGATGCTGCGCAGGCTCAAGGCGTCGGCTGACGCGCAATGCAAGGAGCGCGGCGAATGAGTCTGGAAATCACGCCGATTGCCTTCGCCGAGGCGACCGCTTTTGTCGCTGCGCATCACCGGCACCACCGTCCTGCGACCGGGCACAAATACTCGATCGCGGTCAGCGAAAACGAGATTGTGCGTGGCGTTGCAATGGTCGGGCGTCCGGTAGCTCGCCGCTTGGATGACGGTTGGACGCTCGAAGTCAATCGACTCTGCACTGACGGAGCCGCGAACGCCTGCTCAATGCTGTACGGAGCCGCATGGAGGGCCGCAAAGGCGCTCGGGTATCGCCGGCTCATCACCTACACGCTTCCGGAAGAGGGTGGCGCAAGCCTGCGCGCATCGGGATGGCGATTGGTCGGCTTGAAGGGCGGCGGAAACTGGAACGTCACAAGCCGGCCGCGCGTCGATACCGCGCTTGAGATGCAGGGGCAGAAATCGTTGTGGGAGGCTGTGGCATGAGCCTTGAAGCGATAACCGCCGGGCTTGACCCGCTTGGATGGGCAAAACGCCCTCAGTCACAGCAAGCCCTGGACGCCATTACGCTCGCGGCGAAAGAGGGGGACGAGCGATTTGTCGCGATACGCGCACAGCTTGTCGCCGACGGTGTGTGCGACGAGTCCGGAAAGCTGTTGATGCGATGGGATGGGCTGCGGTGGGTGTCGCTGGCAGCCGACCGGGAGCGGTATGCGGCCTGATCCATTGCCCGCCGATACGATGGCTCGCCTCAGAAAATGGGGGTATGCGCCAGGCAGATACATGAGCGATTGCCACAAGTGCGGGAAGACCCATTCTGGGATGGACAAACGAGCCATAACGCAGAAGTCAGCGGCGCCGGTACGGCGTCCGCTGGACTGCCGGGTTAGACGAGGATTTTATGGCGAGACTAGAGAAACAGTTTGAATCCGCAACCGTGGAATGGGCTACACCAGCCGACATATTTGAGCCGCTGGCGAAAGAATTTACGTTTGTGCTGGACGTTGCTGCAAATGCAGAAAACGCAAAATGCTCTGAGTTTATTACTAGAGAACAAAACGGTCTTTTGTCCCCGTGGCGCGGTGTGTGCTGGTGCAATCCTCCGTATGGCCGCGACCTTTCAAAATGGGTTCGCAAGGCAGTATGGGAAACGTGGAACGGAGTGACCACTGTAATGCTTATCCCGGTTCGATCTAACACCGCATGGTGGCACGACCTGTGCATCCCGTTCGGAGAGATACGGTTTGTCAAGGGACGGCCAAAATTCGGCGGCGCTGATGAAGGGCTTCCGTGGCCTTTGGCAATCATAGTATTCCGGGGGCGACCAATGTTGTCGTCTAACCTGCCAGCAGTGTGCAGAGGACATGGAAGAGGCGTTCGAGGAACGCGCGGCCGTAATCCAGTTTTGCTCCGGGCGGGAAATGAGCCGGGAAGAGGCCGAACGGATTGCGCAAGAGCAGATGGGGAGAGGGAAGCAATGAAATATCGAAATAAGAAAACCGGGAAGATTTACCGCTGGCTGGCGGCCGGAACTGACTGCACGGACGGCAGAGACGGCGTAGCCGTTGCGGTGTACTGCCCTGACGACAACGGGCATGAGATTTACGTCCGCGAGCGCGGCGAGTTTGAAGAAAAATTTGAGCCGATCACAACAGGATCCTGATGTTCGCCCTCCGACCGTAGCGGAGGCCGCTGACTGGCTCAAAAAGATGGAACACAGCCCGGAGTATTGCCGGGCTTGTTTGGCGCACTGGAAGCGCGTTATGGGCGTCTCTGCGGCGAAGCAGGTGTTCGAGCAGGCCCCGGAATCTGTTAGGACGTGGATCAAAGATAGGAGTTGGAAGTGATCGGACTCGAAGAAGAAATAAAATTCCTTGAGGGTGAAATCGACAGGCTGGAAATTGAGATTATGCCTTTACGTCTCAAGCAGCACGGCTATCAGGTTTTGCTTGACCGGAAGAGGCAGGATCAAGGACTTAGAAAATTGTTTGAGTTGTGCGGTGTTTACGAGGGAACTAGGGTGCTGGTGACGCTCAACGGAGAGGCGGAAGCTTTGTATGAAGTGAGCGGAGTTCTGTATTCAACAACATCCAAAATGATCCGCGTCAAAGGAATCCGGCTTTTGAAGTCCGGACACAGGCCAAAATATTGTTATGAACACTCCGACCTGGGAAGCATTGAGTGGTTTGCAAAAAATCACAAGCGAAAGCGACAATGAAAAAAGAAATGAAGCATTGCAATCGACATAGATACTGAATAGATACTTAATAGATACTGGAATGGAATAAAAGAATGAATCTAAAGACCGCCATGCTTGAAGCGCTCGTTCAGGAGTGGGAAGGAAACGCGCGCATGAACAGAGTCGTTGAACTGGCGTGGTCCATGGCCGGAAAGAAGCCGGCTGACGACGTGCGCAAATACACAGACCTTGCCGCCGCGGTCCGCGCAAGGCACATCGAAGGTCTGACGACGGTTCGTATTTTCGTCGGCCGGTATCTGCCGAAAATGGGAGACGCATTGCTCGATCGTCGCCCGCGAGAATCGTGCATTGCCGCCGGGTTGCGCGACCTTGGAGGGGGCGCAACGACGACGGTCAGGGTAAAGTCGCGGGAGCTTGGGAAGAAACACGACTGGGCGACGTGCAAATAAAACCGAGAGCGAAGATGAGAAAGCAGCGAGTTGAACGGAAGGCCGATGTCTCGGAGCCGTTCTGGGCGAAATCGCTGGCGCAGCCGTTCAGCAAGAAAGCGCATCGCTTTTCTACGCCAATCATGGGATACAGGTCAGCAAGGTGCGGGATTTTCGTCGACGAGAGGCTTCTCGTGGCGGCCGACAATCACACACCGAAGTGCCTGGTATGCGAAAAACTGAACGTCGGGCTAGGATAGATGAACGATCCATTCACCCTTGTTGGGCAGATCAGAATGGCCAGGGGTGTCGTGTTCCGGAAGGCTCCACAGCGGCCACCAAAAGCCTTCCCTGAACTCCGGGCAACCTCTGCATCATCTCAAGTGCTGGTGTTCCTGCGCAATGCTGGCGGTTACCACCGGTGCTGCGAAATCCTGGCCGGCACTGGCAGGAGTCATTCAGCGGTGTCGTGGGCGCTGCTGTATTTGAGGGCTCGCGGGCTGGTTGAGAGGGTTCCCGACGCGGCGCGCAATTCTCGGTATCTGAGGTACAAGGCAAAATGAGCATCACGGCGCAGCAAGAGAAATTTGCCCAGGGAGTGGCGGCAGGAAAAAGTCATGCCGAGGCGTATCGGGCGGCTTATCCGAAATCACTGAAGTGGTCTCCGCAAGTGGTGGCCAATAACGCCTACATGCTGACTCGCCATAGCGATATTTCAGAGAGGATCGAACAAATCCGGACGGAGCTTGCGGAAAAAGGGTTGTGGGCTCGCGAGCAGTCTGTCAGAGCCCTTGTTGGCATTGTCAGCGCTCAGGAAAAAGCGAGCGACGTGATTGCCGCGGTGAAGGTGCTCAACGAGATGCACGGGTACAACGCGCCCGTCAAGGTTGAGCACGGCGGGAATGCGCTGACGGAACTGTTTGCGGCGTTGAGCGGTAGGGTATGTGGGCCGGTGGCCAATCCGGCGGACGTTCCGGACGAGGAAGAAGGGTGATGCTTGAAGAGCTAACTGAGCAGAACATGGTTCGTCTGCTTGATGATCCGCAATGGCGGCTATTCAGTGGACGCCTATACCAGATTATCGTCAAGGGAGACGACGATGATGCGGGGCTGGTTCTGCCATTCCTGCCGAACATCGCGCAGCGTCGATTGCTGGCCGCGTTGTGGAATCGCAACCTGGTGCTCAAGGCCCGGCAGCGCGGCATCACGACACTTATCGCCATCCTGTGGCTCGATACTGCGCTGTTCAGCACGGAGCCCGTGCGCTGCGTCGTCATCGCGCACGAGAAAGACGCTGCTGAGTCGATATTTCGCGACAAGGTGGTGTTCGCCTACAACCGGCTACCGGATATCGTGCGGGCACAATTCCCTCTGGAAAAGAAGACCACGACAGAAATCCTGTTCGGTCACAACGGGGCGTCGATCAAGGTGTCGACGTCGGCCAGGTCTGGTACAGCGCACAGGCTGCACATCAGCGAGTTCGGGAAGATTTCGGCGAAGTATCCCGGCAAGGCTATTGAAGTGGTGTCAGGGTCGATACCAGCGGTGCCGACGACTGGCGTGGTGGTGATCGAATCGACCGCGGAGGGGCAGGACGGAAAATTCTACGACATGACGCAGCGCGCGCTTGCGATGCACGACGCTGCGCGTGTGTTGACGCCGAAGGATTACCGATTCCACTTCTTTGCATGGTGGGACGCCAGGGAGTACGAACTTGACCCTAGCGGGGTAGCGTTCTCGCCGGCTGATAACGCCTACTTCTCGATGGTGGAATCGAAAATTGGCCGCCCAATCAGCCCGCGTAAGCGGGCGTGGTACGTAGTCACCAGGCAGTCTGATTTTTCAGACGATGCGCCGCTGATGTGGCGCGAGTATCCGTCGTTCGCCGAAGAGGCGTTCCAGGCCAGCACCGATGGATGCTACTACGCGGAGCAGATCACGGCCGCGCGCAAGTCTGGGCGCATCGTTCAGCAGCTTCCCGTGGTGGCCGCGCCTGTCAATACGTTCTGGGATCTCGGTCGGGGCGACATGACTGCGATCTGGCTGCATCAGCGCGTGGGGCCAGAGAATAGATTCATCCGGTACTACGAGGCCAGCGGAGAGGATTTGACGCACTACGTCGTATGGCTGCAGTCACAGGGCGTTATTTTCGGCCGGCACTACCTGCCGCATGACGCGGAACACAAGCGCATGGGCACGAGCCCGGATACCAACCGGTCGCTCAAGGAGCAACTGGAGGCGCTGATGCCTGGGCAGCGCGTCGAGGTCGTTCCGCGGGTGAGCAATCTCACTGCGGGAATTCAGGCGACGCGCAACGTGTTTTCTACCTGCTGGTTCGATGACACCCTTTGCGGGGATGGAATCAAGCGGCTGACCAATTACCGAAAGCGATGGGACCGCGTGCGCGGCTGCTGGATGGCGGAGCCGGAGCATAACGACGATTCGCACGGAGCCGATGCGTTCCGGCAGTTCGGGCAGTTGGCTGATTCTGGCGAAGTGTTTTCGGTGGCCCAGCAAAGGGGATCGACGTTCAGGCGCCGCGGGTCGGCGATGGCGGTGTGAGCGTGAGGGACAACTTGTGACGCGATCCGAATTCGGCGCAATGATCCGAGAGTGGAGAATGAGATTCGGGAAGTGGCCTGGTCAAGACGTGACACCTACAGCCGGAGTGTTTCAAAGAGGGTTTGAAGCCGGACTAGCCTATGCTCGGAAAGAGGCGGCGCATGATTCACGGCATGCTCAAAGCGACAGCCGAATGAATGCGCAGTAGGCGGCGGTGCTGGCTGATGTGAAAAAGCCGCCCGCAGGCGGCTGGTTGAACTGCTCAGTTTGTTTGGCCAGCCCTTGAGCTTGCTGGCATTGCCCCGTCGGAGAATGTCCGGGCCAGACGCCAACGCGGTCCCCGCTGGCAGGTATCGGCTTCTTCGATCTGCGCAGCCGCTGCGCTCCTTGGCGGGGGTTGCTCGCCCGCCCGGTGAGACTACGAGGTGATGGACCCCTCGTACTTCGTGCCGCGCAGGGCGGCCTGAGCAGCACGCAGAATACGCTGGTACTCGGCGTATTCTTCAGGGGCGTGGCGTTCGATGACGCGATGCTCGCCCGCCTCGTCTGTGGCGTGCATGAAGCTGCCGCCGTTCTTGCGCGCGGCCGCCCATGCCGCGCTGTATGCGGCGTCTGCGCTTTGCTGCTGGCTTGCCACCAACAGGCCATCAAACCCGTTTTCGCGCGCCTTCGCGCAGGCTTCGGCCGCGCTTCCGGCGATGACGAACGTAGCGCGCTCGTAGTCCGTATTTCCTTCCGGGGTCCAATACGCAGAATTTGCGTCGATCACTCCGAAAACTTTGTTCATCTCAATCTCCTTGTTCAGATGGCCCATTGTGGGCCGGTTTCTAGGTTTTGCCTTGGGCGGCAAGCTTGCGGCTGCTCTTGATCAGGAACAACTCGAACAGCCCGGGGTGCATTCGCCTGGTTCCCCACTCCCAGTGCTGCCAGGAGCGAAGCCCGGAGTAGATCAGTGCGCCCGCCTCTGACTGCGACAGGCCTGCCGCCTCGCGAGCTTGCAGGATCGATTCGGGTGAGGGATTCGCTGCGGCCGTCTGGGCTGCGCCGCGGTTCGGGTGATTGGTCATCAAGCGTGGTCTATCCACAGCCATGATAATACGCCCATTGGGCGCATTGTCAATGGGTGCGCCAGCCGTTTTCCGGAACGACCGAACCATCCATCCCTGCTGGAATAGACAAGCATGGCACCCTGCGCGCATCTCATCAGGGATCTCGCAATGGGTGCCACTCTCGATCCGCGGAAAGCACATCTGGTCCGCCAGCACGGCGACATCATCGCAATCTATACCTGGGTGAACGACGAGCGCGCGCTGGTGCTCATCCCGGCGCATCGCAAACCCGGCAACCCATGGTTCATCGTCTGCGAGTCGGCAGCCTACCGGTACGACAATCCGCACTACCTGGCCAAGCAGTCTCGGAAAGCCGCTGAGGTTATCGGTATGGACGAGACACAAGCCGCCTGGTTCAAGATCGCCACGATCATCATTGAGGGCCTGGGCGACCTGATCCGCATGCCGTCGGCGCCGGAAAAGGAGTTGATGTCTGCCCCGATCGGGCACATGGAAATCCGGGAAGACGGCGAGCTGATGACGGGCCGCGACATCGTTTTGGAGAAGGACGAGCCCGAGTATGCCTAGCCTATCGTACCGCCCCGTCCGCGGCCGGGCCTCTGGTGACCAGTACTCGGACTGGCTGGACGGCGATGCCCCACCGCAGGACGCTGCTCCGTCGCATCCGATGGACTCTGACGAGATGAGGGAAGAGCATCGGCGCATCCTCCAGTGGTTCTACCTGGAGCGCGACAAGCAGTGCGAAAACCGACTGCAGATGTCGATGGACGCCGACGCATACGATAACCGCCAGTGGGAGCCGGAAGACACCGAAGTGCTCGCCGACCGAGGCCAGATGCCGCTCGTCTACAACGAGGTCGCCCCAGCGGTGGACTGGTTGATCGGCACCGAGCGACGGACGCGGGCCGACTGGAAGGTGCTGCCGCGCTCCGAGGATGATGTTCAGGGCGCCGACGTTAAGACCAAGGCCTTGAAGTACATCAGCGACGTCAACCGGGCGCCTTTTGCCCGGTCGCGCGCCTTCGGAGATACGGTCAAAGTCGGTGTCGGGTGGGTCGATGATGGCGTCCAGGACGACCCTACGCAGGAGGCGCTCTACAGCAAGTACGAGGACTGGCGCAACGTGCTCTGGGACTCGTGCGGGTACGAGCTTGATCTGTCCGACTCGCGCTACCTGTTCCGGTGGCGGTGGGTCGACGAGGACATTGCCCTGGCCATGTTCCCGGACCGGGCGCGCGCGATCCAGGCTGCGATTGAGGACGTGTCGGCCTACGACAACGACAGCGAGCATGAGGACGACCCGTGGTATCTCGGAGAGCCTTTGTCAGGCTCTCGCACGGGCGTCGTCAGGGCGGCAGGAACCGGGGTCAGCGCCGATGCTGTACGCCGGCGGGTGAAGCTGATCGAGTGCCAATACCGCAAGCCGCTGTCGGTGCCGATCGTCACCGACGGGCCGTGGAAAGGGACGATTCTTCCCGAGAGCTTCCAGCAGCAGTACGAGGCGGTTCCTCGCGTGATGATGCGCGTCCACTTCGCTGTCTTCACCGAGGCGGCGATGATTTCCTGGGCGCCGTCCGGGCTGCGCCACAACCGGTTCACGCTGACTCCGATCTGGTGTTACCGGCGCGGCCGGGACCGGCTTCCCTACGGCGTGATTCGCCGGGTGCGAGACATCCAGGCTGACATCAACAAGCGGGCATCCAAGGCTCTCTGGTTGATGAACACGAACCAGATCATTGCCGACGAGGGTGCCGTCGAGGACTGGGATCTGGCGCGTGAGGAAGTCAATCGGCCGGATGGTGTGATCGTCAAGCGTGCCGGAAAGCAGTTTGATATCCGACGCGACACGGACGCGGCCAGTGCCCAGGTCGAGATGATGACGCTCGGCAGCCAATCGATTCAAAAAACGATGGGCATCAACAACGAGAACTTGGGCCGGCAGACGAATGCAATCAGCGGCGCGGCGATCGAGGCGCGCCAGAATCAAGGCGCCGTTGGAACAACCGAGCCCTTTGACAATCTGCGCTACGCCATCCAGGTGCAGGGCGAGAAGCAGTTGTCCCTCGCTGAGCAGTTCATGAGCGAGGAAAAAGTCATCCGGCTGACCGGCGAGAAGGGAAAAATCGACTGGCTGAGGATCAATCAGCCCGAAGTGCAGCCGGACGGATCGGTGCGCTACCTGAACGACATGACCGCCAGTCGGGCGGACTTCGTGGTGAGCGAGCAGGACTATGCCGGGACGCTCCGCCAGGTCATGTTCGACTCGCTCAACAAACTGTCCGCCAAACTCCCTCCGGAAGTGTCTCTTCGCGTCATGGCCATCGCCATGGAGTTTTCCGACCTGCCGAACAAGGATGAAATCGTCGAGGCGTTCCGGAAAGTGACCGGAGAGGGGGCGGAATCGACCCCTGAGCAGCAGGAGCAGGCGAACGCGCAGCGCGAGGCCATCGAGGCGCAGCGCGAACAAGCCATGCTGGCGCTCGAAGAGCAACGCGCGAAGGTGCGCGAGATTAACGCCCGTGCAGCGCAGATCGAGGCCGAGAACGCGGCCGGCGGCGCAGGGCTGGCGGCGCATGTTCGCAGCCAAGCGGCAGACCAAATGGATGTGCTGGCGGAACAACTGCGCCAGGCCCAGGCGGAACTGGCAAACCGGACGATGCAGATTCAGCGCGACGCCGATGTGCGTATTGAGGTCGCGCGAATCGCAGCCGAATCGAAAGAGCGGATCGCGGAGATTCAGCGGGCGAGCAATGCCAAGCTCGACGGATTGAAGGCAAAGATGGATTCATAGCCTGCGGCACAGGCAGGGAATTTCCTCGGAAATCACAGGAGGCGAAGCATGGCGCGCAAGAGCAACACGATAGGCATTGGCGATGAGAATTGGCAGGCCGAATCCGATCTGCGAACGCTGATCGAGGCAGAGCAGATCGAGAAGGACCCGAAGCGGTTCAAGAAGGCGAAGGAGCTTGCCAAGAACCGGCTGCTCGAAATGGCCTCGATCGCCGGCGACACAGATTGACCACAAATTGCCCACAAATTGCCCACAAATTGCCCACAAATTGCCCACAAATTAACCACACAACGACAGGACAGGATATGGCCAGCATCAGTTTGGACGAACAAACGTCTGCGACGCTCACGGATGCGGAACTCGAAGCGATCAAGGATGATGGGTACAGCGAGGACGAGCGGCAGGCGTTGGCCTCGATCGCCGGCGACACCGAAGGCGAAGACGACGGGCCGGAAGATGATGACGACGAGGACGAAGACGACGACGAAACCGAAGACGAAACCGGAGAAGACGCCGCCCAGCAGCAGGAGTTCAGGCCCAGCTACCAGGCGGCGCTACCCGAAAACTTCGATGCCACGCTGGCGGCGATCAACGCTGAGGCGTCGAGGCTCGCCACGCAGTTCCGCGATGGCGAAATCGACTTCGACGATTACACCGCCGCTGTCAATGAGGTCAACGCGCACCGCGACGCACTGACGGCGACGAAGATCAAGGCCGAGATTGCGGCCGAGATGCAGGCGCAGGACAGCCAGCAACGGTGGCGATGGACGGTGGAGCAGTTCATCGCCCGAACCGCGGCCGATGAGAAGATCGACTACCGCACCGACGCGGCCAAGCTCAAGGACTTTGATCTGTTCGTCAAGGCGCTGGCCTCCGACGACGCCAACGCCAGCCGTCCGTCCGAGTGGTTCTTAGCTGAGGCGCACAAGCGCGTCAAAGCGCTGCACGGGGTTGCCACTACCGCACCGTCGGCCGACACGCGGCAGCAGACCACCAAGCCGACGAGTCGAAAGCCTGACCTGAAAGCAGTACCCAAGACACTGGCGCACGTACCGGGAAGTGACGGCAGCGGCGATGTCGAAAGCGAATTCGCCGACGTCTACAGGCTGGAAGGCCTGGAATTTGAAACCGCCATCGCGCGCATGTCGCCTGCGCAACGGGAGAAATTCGCGCGTGCCGGATAACCAAGTTCAGTCGACGATCACGGTCGACGTCGAGGTAGGCGAAATGCTGATGATCGGCGAGACGGTGGTCGTCGAAGTGTTGGCCAAGTCCGGCCGGCACGCGCGCCTGAGACTGCGGGCGCCTCGCGAGGAAAAAATCGAGCGGAAATCTTCGCGATTAATCCCAAGCATGGCAAGGTAATCGACGCAAGCAACAAAGAGCAGTGGCAGTGGCGCGCAGGAGTGCTCCATGAACGTGAAACTTATCGTCATAGGAGTGTCTCATGGCACGCACCATCATCGGCGTCAACGACGCCAAAGCAGTCAAGCGGTATGCCGGTCTGCTGGCGTACGACGAATCCCAGAAGTCATACTTCAATCAGCGCTTCATTGGTCGCGGTGCCGAGTCGGAAACCCCGATCCAACTGCTCACCGATCTGGAGTCCGACGCCGGCGAGATGATTTCCTACGATCTGCTGGCCGAACTCAAAATGGCCCCGATTGAGGGCGAGAACAACCTCGAAAACAACGAGGAAGCGCAGAAGTTCTTTACCGACACGATCTACATCGATCAAGCCCGGTGCGGCGTGAATACCGGCGGCCGAATGACCCGCAAGCGCACCCTGCACAACCTGCGGGAGAAGGCTCGCCGGCAGCAGTCGAGCTGGTGGGCGCGCCTCAAGGACGAGATTCGCTTCATCTATCTGTCCGGCGCGCGCGGCGTCAACGCCAATTTCCTTGTGCCGACGACGTGGACCTCGCGGGCGAACAACGCACTCGTTACCCCCGACACCAACCACTTGCTGTACGGCAACGACGCCACGGCGTTCAACAACATCGACTCGGCCGACAAGTTCGATTTGCGCCTCGTCGATCGCGCCAAGACCAAAGCGGATAGCCAGGGCGGCGGCGCAACCAGCATTCCGGTCTTGCAGCCCTGCAAGTTCGACGGAAACGAGTGTTTCGTTTGCGTAATGCACTCGTTCCAAGAGGACGACCTGCGCGCGAACACAAACACCGGACAGTGGCTCGACATCCAAAAAGCCGCAGCCACTGCCGAGGGGCGCAATTCTCCGCTGTTCAAGGGTTCGATGGGGATGTACCGAGGCGTTATCTTGCACTCGCATCGCAACGTGATTCGGTTCAGCACGGCTGGCGCCGGGTCAAACGTCGAGGCAGCCCGCGCACTGTTCATGGGCTCGCAGGCGCTTGTTGAGGCCTACGGCTCGCCGGGAACCAGCCTGCGCTTCGATTGGAACGAGGAAACCCGCGACAACGGCGACAAGATCGTGATCAGTTCGTCGTGCATTTGGGGCACCAAAAAGGTCACGTTCACGACGGATATCGGTGCACAGGATTTCGGCGTGTTTTCCCTCGATACCGCGGCAGCAAGCCGGTAATCCGAACAGTACGACACAGAAGGAGCATTTGAAATGGCATTCACCAATACCAACGATTTCATCACCGGTCGCGCGCCGGTTCCGACTCCGGCGGGCGGCTCGGTTGTCGCCGTCCGTTTCGCCTTGGCTCTGGCGACCGGCGACTTGGCGCTGAACACCATCGGCCAGATTGGCGTTCTGCCGGCTGGCTGCGTCCCTGTCGGCCTGCCGATCATCGATGCAACGGACCTTGATTCCGGCGCAGGCGCCGGCGTGTATCAGCTTGGCATCCTGGATGCCGCCGGCACGGCCATTTCATCGGCGGCCGCGGACGGCGGCGGCGACTGGGGTAACACCGGCACCGCCGTTGCGACGGCTTTCGCCAAGCAGATCACGCCAACGCTCAACAACATCGCCACTGTGACGCCCGCGGCCAATGACCGGAAGCTCGGTATCAAGGTCACGACCGCGCCGAGTACGGCGGTGGCCGGCACGCTGGGTGTCACCCTGTTCTACCGGGCGGCCTAACCTGCCCGGGTATCGCTGTTTGACGATCGGCCGGGACGATGCTCTGGCCGAATCCTGAGAGGGTTTCTCCATGAGCACCGTTCTGGTTTTTACATCCATCCCTGCTCGCCGAGACGGAACCGTTGTGCTCAATCTCGGCGGCAAGCCTTTCGTCTTCGCGCGCGATGAGTTCGAGATGCTCTCGTGCGAAATCCCGAGTGATGTTGCGCACCTGATCCCCGACAACGGCAGTTTTTTTTCCGAGCGTCCGATTGTCCAACCTCCTGCAGTCGCCACCGTTGTGGAAAAAACTGCTGATGGCGATGACGACGACGACGACGAGGGCGACGAAAACGGGCCGCTGATCGAAGAGTCGGTGTTTTCCGGTTCGACTCCCCCGGTTGCTACCTCGGCCAGGCCGCGCGGCCGGCCGCGCAAGTCGTAAGCGTCCTGGTGTCCGTGCGCTATGACGCTACTGGAGATGATTTCTCGATGCAGAAGCAGGGCATTCGACACAACAAAGCCCTATTTCTGGTCTGACGAGCAGTGGACTGATGCGCTGAACGAAGCCGAGGAAGAGGCGTGCATTCGCGCAAGGCTGCTCGAAGACGACTCAATCAGGACCGTTGCGGTCGAGCAGTACGCCTACGTCAAAATTCCGCCGGAAGCATTCCTCGTTCGCCGGGTATTGGTAGGCGGTAATCCGATCGATCTTTCCTACCAAGACGACATGGCTTCTGCCCTTCATCGCGGTTGGGAATCAGATGTCGGAACCCCATTGCGATGCTACCGAACGGGCGACAGATTGCGATTGCATCCAATCCCGATTGAGGCCGCCGATGTCATCCTCTCAGCATTTTGCACCCCAACAACCCAAATGCTGCTGAGCAAGGCCGACGACGACACCCCGAAGATTGCCGGTCGCCTGCACGTCAAACTAATCGATTGGGCGCTTGCACGCTTTTACGGCGTTGAAGATGCCGATCATGCAAACGCAAATCTTGCTGGAGTTCATGAGGCGAGGTTCGTCGAGACGTTTGGCCGTAGGCCAGAAGAAACAGAGATGCGGCGTACCGCGCTTAGGGCTCGCCGTTCTTCCAGCGGACACTTTTTCTGAGGCGTCGACCATGAACAACAACTCGGTGCAGTGGCCGCCGTACTCGACAAGGGGCGCATCGAGTGAATCCTGACCGCCTGACCATAATCACTCGCCTGGGATCGACCGACGATATCCCCATCCGTGTCGAGGGCGACATCGAGTTTGCTCTGATCGCGTCGATCAGCAAGGGCGCACCGTGCCGCATTGTCACCCAGGCTGCTAACCCGCTGCTTGACGGGTGGCGCACGCAGGTCGTCGACGCGGTCGGGATGATCGGACTGAACGACGCGCCGGCCATGCGCGTGACAGTCATCAATGACACAACGATTGACCTCGCCGAAGTCTCAACGCTTGGACAGCGCGCACATACCGCCGGAACCGGAGCGTTGAAGTTCCGCGCACCGAAAGACCTCTCCGGGTACACGGCGGCACGCATGGATATCAAGCGCGCAGTCGGCGGAGCCGTCCTAGCTTCGCTGAGTACCACCGATGGCACCATCGAGATTGACGCCCCGAACGGCGCCGTCTGGCTGCACATCACGCCGACAACGCTCGTCGAACTCGCTGCTGGCGACTATGTGTTCGACATCGAGCTACTCGACGGCACCGCCGTTCTAGCCCTGTGCAGCGCAGACAGCATGCTGCATCTCCTACCTGAAGTTACGACGAGCACCTAATGGCTAGCACATTCCCCACCGCACTCGACACGATTCCCAATTCACCGACGACGGAGAAGCTTGGCGAATCAGCACCGAAGCATTCCGAAATGCACGACCTGCTGCGGGACGCGGTTGTCGCCGTCGAAACGCGCGTCGGTATTACCGGCAGCACAGACCCGGCATCTCTCACATACCGCGTGTCCGCCGATGGCGAAGGGGCTGCGATTGCCGCACTGACTGCCAAGACAACGCCGGTCGATGCCGATCTTGTCGGCCTGTCCGATAGCGCCGCAGGGGGCGTCCTCAAAAAGCTGTCCTGGTCGAGCATCAAGACGGCGTTGCAGTCCGTGTTCGCAACGCTGGCTGGTATCGCAGGCGGTCAGACGCTCAACGGTGGCACCGGCGCGAGTGAGACGCTGACGCTGCGCAGCACGGCGCATGCTACCAAGGGCAAGATTCTGTTCGGCACGTCTGCTTATGATGAAACCAACAACGATCTAGGCCTGGGCACGGCAAACCCCTCGGCTCGCCTTCATGTTGTCGATACAATCGAACAGCAGCGTATCGGGTACGACGCGGCGACCTCCCTCAGCACAACCGTTTCAAACCTTGGCGCTGTGACTTATAGCGCCACAGGTGGGCAGTACATTTTCAAGGGCATCCAATCCACCGCTACTCTCGGCAGCGACCTAGTTACCAACGGCGCATTTACCAGCGACCTATCCGGCTGGACGGATTCAGGCGCTAGTTGGAGTTGGTCCGCCGGCACTGCGCTACACACCCCCGGATCGGCGAGCACGCTGTCGCAGAACCTTTCGATAACGAGCGGCCAGACGTATCTGGTTGAGATTACGGTTTCCGGGCGCACTGCTGGCTCTGTGTCCATGACTCTCGGCGCGATGCCGTTCATAGACTACGGTACGTCCAGTTCTTTGAGTGCAAACTCCACGTTCAAGCGCTCCTTGGTCGCAACGGAATCCGGTTCTGTAGCGCTGACAATTACCCCGACCAGTGCGTTTGATGGCGCGGTTGATAGTATCGTGGTGAGGAACGCCACGCTCGGCAGTGTGACAGCAACCCACGTGCTGCAGAACTCCGATGGCACTACCGGGGTTCAGATGCGTAGTGGTGGCAGCGTTCAATGGAATACCTTTATCGGCACTGATGCCGGCCGGTCAGTTATTAACGGGTACAACAACTCTGCACTCGGGGCCAACGTGCTTCGGGCGGTGACGACAGGCATCAATAACACAGGAGTCGGGTACAACGCGCTCAACCTCTGCACGCTCGGATCGATGAATTCGGCGTATGGGTCATGGGCAGGGCAGGCAATATCGACGGGGTACGGCAACACCCTGAGCGGATACTACGCCGGCGCTTCGCTGACGACGGCGCTGTACAACGTCGGCATTGGCAATAGCGCACTGTCATCAGCGACATCTAGCGGCTACTGCACTGCACTCGGTTACGCCAGTCTGTTGGGCATGACCGCTGGCTCCAACGTGGTCGCCGTTGGGGCCTACGCCGGACGCTATATCGCCGACGGGACAACGGCCAATGCCACTTGTGATAATTCCGTATTCGTCGGGCACATGGCAAAGGCGCAGGCGTCTGGTCAAACCAACCAAAACGTTATCGGCTACAACGCTGTCGGTCTTGGTTCAAACTCGTCCGTCATCGGCAATTCGGCCACCCTCACTTTCAAGGCGTTCGGCACTCCGATCCTCACCCCGGCTGCATCGTCGGTCCCGACCGTCAATGGCGAACTGACGGTCGAGGCCACCAGCAATACCTCGCTCACCTTCCGGCTCAAAGGCACAGACGGCACCGTGCGTTCCGCTTCGCTGACCCTCGCATAAGGACATCAACATGGACTATAAGCAATCCACCGTCACCGGCGAATCGTGGCAGCGCTGCCTGCACATCGAAATCAACAACCCGAGCGGCGCAATCCCGTCGATCCGCTTCGACGAGGAACGGCGCATTGCACTTGCCGATGGCACTTCGATAGGCACCCCGGCAGGGTCGATCCACAAGGACTTCACCGACCCGGCTGTCGAGTTTCCTCTGCTCGACCCGTCGACGGGGAATCCTGTCGGCGCAACCCTCAGCCACGGCGAGGTGTATGCCATTCTGTGGAGCTTGTACATGGCGCTGGCAGTCGAGCGCGACACCGCCACGGCCGAGGGCGACTAATGGCCGGCTCGGCGGCATGGGACGATCCGGTTGTCACCTGGGACAGCTTGCTGTACTCATGGGACGGCGAGTCGCTGTTCCCGGTGGATATCGCTGCTCTGCTGCGCCAGCGCTCCGTGTTCGCACGCATCACCGACCAAGCCCCCGTCGCCCGCATCAACCAACAACGCCTGCATGCGCGAGTAACCGATGGCCATTGATACCTCCTGGGCGAACGTCTCCCTACTCTGCCCGTTCAGCGACGACCTGCAAGACGTAAAAGGTCACACGGTAACGGCGGTTGGTGGCGCGGCGCTGTCTTCGGCTGTCGGCACGCCGTTCGGCGCGGGAAATGCCCTGTTCCTTGACGGTGTGAATGACTACACATATCTAGCCGACAGTTCTGATTGGCACGTATCCAACGGAGATTTCACCGTAGAGGTGTGGGTCCGCTTTGTTGCTCACACGGCAACTGGAGTATTTATCTCCCAACGAGACGGAAGCACGACAAACCATTCATTTTCGTTTTATTGGGATACGTCTCTAGGGATCGTATTCCAGTACACGGTTGATGGGACTACGGTTGTTTCGGTTAATAGAGCGTGGACACCCACAAACGGTGTTTGGTATTTCGTCTCCGTCGAGCGCGCAGGCACGGCGTTGCGCATCAAGGTGGATGGGTCGCAACTAGGTGCGGACTACACCATCGGCACAGCGACAATCTTTAACAGCACAGCCCCTCTGCGCATCGGTGCAACAAACTCCACCCCGCTAGCGTTTTTTAGCGGGTACGTCGGTCCAATACGCCTAACCAAGGCCGCGCGAACCATCACTGCTGCGCCGACTGCTCCGTTCCCTCGTCCAACCATCAGCGGAATTGTGCGCGACTCCGGCGCAGCCTATGTGGCGAAAGTCGTCAAGGCATTCAAGCGCAGCACGATGTTGCTCGCCGGTGAGTCGGTATCGAACGGTGGAACAGGGGCATACACGATCTACCCATCTGACTTCACGGAACACGTGGTAATTGAGTTTGACACCGCAACTACGCCGTTGGTGGACGGCGGCCCCGGCGAAAACGCTTTGATTTACGACCGGGTAATCCCCGGAGGATAGGAGAAACACAATGACTCAAGATGTGCGGTTCAGCCGGGATGTCTCCGGCGACATGCTGCTTCCGTTGCAGGCCAAGCTCGACGGGGGGGCAGGGGCGATGCTCATTCGCCTGTACGACGGGACGCGACCGGCAACACCCGAGACGGCGATTACGACGCAAACCAAGCTCTCGGAGAGCGCATCGAGCAACACCACGACGTGCGCAACGGAGACGCCGACAGGTACGCTTACCTTTGCCTCCATTCCGACGGTCACGGCGGAAACCTTCACCAGCCCGAGCACGCGCACGGCGACCTGGGCGCGGTGGTGCATGAGCGACGGCACGGCGGTATTTGACTGCGACATCGGCACGGTGGGGAGCGGAAAGTTCATCGAGATGGTGAGCACCAGCGTAGTCTCCGGCGCACCGGTGGCGTTCTCATCCGCAACGATCACGATGCCGTAAAGTGTGTCTTACACGCCGCCTGCCTATAACGCTGTCGATTTCACCGGAACGGGTGTTGTTGTCACTGGCCCGCGATGGGACCAGGTCGACTTCATCACCCCACCGGCGGCGCTCGCGCGGGCAACAGGCAACGTTCAGCCTGCGGGCACTGTCGCTACTTACACGAACAACGTCGTTGTCACTGGCAGCATTCAGCCCGTTGGCACTGTCTCGGCGTACAGCAACAACCTCATCGCTGCAGGCGTCATCCAGCCTGTTGGAACCATCGAAGGGTGGTACACCGCCCGCCTGGCAGTCGCCGGAAGTGTCCAACCTGTCGGCACGGTACAGGGCGCAGCAGGCACCGCAGGGAGCGTCGCAGGCGTTGTCCAGCCTGTCGGCAATGTCAGGGCATCACCGGTTGCTACGTGCGCTGCGGCGGGCGTTGTGCAACCCACAGGGGCAGTTTCTGCGCACCCAATCACGCTGGCAAAGGCCACGGTTTCTGGCGTCGTCTCCCCCCTGGGTACGGTCGGTGCGGCTGTTGGAGTCATTGCAGCCGTGGCGGGGCTTATCTGCCCGGTGGGGCAAGTCCTTGGCGCCAGAACATTCCGGTCTTCAGTGCGCGGGCGAGTGCAGCCTGTGGGTACGGTTGTAGCGGCCGCGTCATCCGGCCCGCTGCTGGTGCGTGCCAGTGTGAGAACGACAATCCAGCCCATAGGAGCAGTGCATGCCTAGCCTTAAATTCGGACCCTGGACGGCCGGGATCGTCAACAGCGCGCGCGACTACGCGCTACCCAAAGGTGCCGTGCTCGATGCACTCAACGTCGACTTCACCGACAAGGGCACGGCGGTCACGCGCCGTGGGTACAGCCAGACCGTGGCCGTCGACAACGGGCACAGCCTCAAGACGCTCGGCGGCAAGACATTCATGGGCATGGGCACGGAACTGCACGTCATCACCGCCATGTCACCGCTGGCAACCACGACGCTGCGCACCGGCCTGGATGGGGCATCGATCAGCTACGACGAGCGCGGCGGGGAGGTTTGGTGGAGCAACGGGGTAGATTCCGGTCGCATCAATGCCGACAACACGGATCACCCATGGGTGCCGCCGGCGCCTGGCAACCTGTCAGCGGTCTTCGCTGGTGCCGGTACGCTTCCGGCCGGAGATTACCGGGTGGCGATCACGCACGCGATGGCAGACGGCGAGGAGTCGGTCGCCAGCGATATCGAGACGATCACGCTGGCCAGCGCCGGCGCAATCACGCTCACGCTGCCTGCTGCAACCGCCGGCGCTGACGCATTCAACATCTACTGCACGACGACCAACGGCAAGGTGCTGCAGCAGTACAGCACGGTGGCTGCGGCAACGGCATCGGTCAGCATCACCGCAGCACCGCAAGGCAGGCAACTGCGGGACCGTGCATTCCTCAAGCCGCTACCGGCTGGAACGGCGGTCTGTTTCCACGGCGGGCGCCTGCTCTCCCTTTCCGGGGAGTTCATCTACTACAGCAAGCCCTATGACTACGGTGTCTACGACCCGGCGCAGGATTACATCGTCCTTGGGGCGGCAGGAAGCATCATGGCATCGGTGGAGTCTGGCCTGTTCGTTGCGGCTGATCGTACATGGTTCTATGCTGGTGCGGACATCGCTGCTGCAGACCCGACAGAGCGCCTTGCGTTCGGCGCCGTAGCAGGCACAGCGTTTATCCATCCAACAAGCGCCTCGCCGGTAGCCGGGTGGTACAGCGACGAGGGGATTGTGTTCGGCGCAGGTGATGGCAGCGTCACGCTCCCGCAGCGCGCAAACGGGTTCATCGCGCCGACCGCAGATACTGGCGCAACGTGGGTTCGACAGCGCAACGGGCAGGCGCATGTAGTTGTCGGCCTAGACGGAACGGCGGCCTACGACAGCAAGGTGTCAGACGACTTCACCACGGCGCGCATGCGTTATGACGACGACAGCACGACGGTCTGCATGGAACTGAAAGGCGGCGCAACGTCGCGGTACTCGAGCTGGTATTTCAACTCCTATGCGACGTTCGACGGCGATGAATACGGGATGGATTCGGTAGGTCTGCGCCTGCTGGACGGCGCGGACGATGAAGGCGAGGCGATTGAGGCGACGATAGACCTTGGACTCATCGGATACGAGTCGCCGCAGATCAAATCACCGGATAGCGTCTATGTGCGCGGCAAGTCGTCTGATGCGCTTGTGGTGGATATCGCGCTGCCTGACGGCGCCATCTACAGCTATGAGGCCGATCGATATAGCGAAACCATGGCCGTGATGCGGCACGCCCCGATGAAAGGGTTGCTCAACCAGCGGCAGCAAGGATTCAACGCCATCGTGCGTAACCAGTACGGCTGTAGCTTCGAGGTCGCCAGCGCGGAAGCGACAGTCGCCGTGTCGAAGCGCAGGATATGACCCTTTCCCCCTGCCCGTCCTGCGGCGCAGAGCCAATAGACTTCTGGCACACGCAAGAGGCTTATCCGCTGTCTGACGGCAGGGTTCGTCACTACGTCATCTGCGACGAATGCGGAGCCGATATTGGCTGCTGGCACGACGCCCCGGAGCAAGAGGCGCAAAGTGTGGCCTGACGACGCTATTGCCCTGCCGACGCGCGACGGACAAGACGTTGGCGGCGCACAAGAGCGCACCATGCTGGCGTTCGCCAGCGGTGCGGCAGGCATTCGCACGGTAGAGGAAATCAACCCGGACGGGAGCATCACACGACTGCGCACGCGGTATGGGTGGCCGACGTTTGAGACGGAAGGTGCGAGGACTGCAGCAGCAGAAACACAGCTTCGCGGATTCGTCGCCAAGGTCCCTGGTGGTCGAGCCGTGCTGTTCGATCCCTACACAATGGAGATCCTCAAGACTCCATACGTGCCAGCGGCCAAACTCTACGAGGTTCAGGACTTTCTGACCGAAAGCACGTGGTACGACGTGGTGCTGTTCGACGGCACGACGATCAAGGTCAATGCCAAGGCCATGCCGACGCTGCGCATCACGGCGAACCACGGATACGAAGCCATCCCGCACGTGATCAACTACACCGCGGGCGACCAATACGGCAACGCGGAGCGCAACACCACCGAGAAGCGCGTATTCGCGGTCGGGCGGTACAGCGTGACCTCCTGGGGCGGTGGCGGCGTGACTGAGACGCTGACCCCGACCGAGCCACGCACGGAGTCGCGCGCACTGACCATTGGCCAGCGCATCGACGGAGACACGGCATACCTGGGTGAGTTGTACCACGGCATCGACGGGTGGGACAG
>ERZ724503.246-NODE-246-length-20977-cov-15.960377_pt1 | contig 20977 bp, 16 predicted proteins | sample MGYA00376036_ERZ724503 | MGnify/ENA primary metagenome ERZ724503 (study PRJEB28724, sample SAMN07190885) | wastewater metagenome | isolation source: influent of sewage treatment plant in Hong Hong | place: Hong Kong | collected 2016-03-17 ...
AGAAACTACATTTGAAGAGTGTTATGCAGGAAATAATCTTGTAAATGCATTTACTTTGGGTTTAGCAAAAGCTGATGAGATTTTCTACGGAAAAGCTGAAGGTATTGGAAATCCAGTGATGTATGTTGGTTCTAAAACAGGACGTGATGGACTTGGTGGAGCAGTTATGAGTTCTGCTGCATTTGATGAAGATTCTGAATCAAAAAGACCAACTGTTCAAGTTGGAGATCCATTTACTGAAAAACTACTTTTAGAAGCTTGTTTAGAGTTATTTAAAACAGATTTAATTGTTGGTATTCAAGATATGGGTGCTGCTGGACTTACTTCTTCTTCCTTTGAAATGGCTGGAAGATCAGGTTCAGGAATGATTATGCATTTAGATAAAGTTCCAGCTAGAGAGGAGGGAATGACTCCTTATGATTTCATGCTTTCAGAATCACAAGAAAGAATGCTTATTTGTGCTAAAAAAGGTTGTGAACAAGCAATTATTGATATTTTTGAAAAATGGGAATTAGATGTTGCTGTAATTGGTGAAGTTACAAATACAGGAAATATGGAATTATTCTGGCATGGTGAAAAATGTGCTGAAGTTCCAGTTCAACCAGTATCTGAACAAGCTCCAATTTTAGATAGACCGACAAAAAAACCAGCTTATTTAGATGGAATTGAAAATATCTCTTTAGATAAAGAGATTTCAAATCAAGCTGCTTTTGATGATTTATTTTCTGATATGGAAGTTGTTGATAAATCTTGGGTTTACTCTCAATATGATTCAATGGTTCAAACAAATACAATTAAAGGTCCAGGGAAACTTGATGGTTCATCAATTAGAATTAAAGAGACAGGAAAAGCTCTTTCAATGAGTGCTGATTGTAACACTAGACTTTGTTATATTAACCCAGAATTAGGAGCAGCAGCTGCTGTTATGGAATCTGGAAGAAATGTTGCAATGACAGGAGCAGTTCCAAAAGCAATCACAGATTGTTTAAATTTTGGTAACCCTACAAATCCTGAAGTTATGTGGCAATTTGCAGCTTCTTGTGAAGGTATTAAAAAAGCTTGTAAAGAGTTAAATACTCCAGTTATTGGTGGAAATGTATCTTTATATAACGAAACAAATGGAGTGGGAGTTTTCCCAACACCTTCAATTGCAATGGTTGGAGTAAATGAAGATGCTAATAAAGTCTTACCTTCTTGTGTTCAAGAAAATGGAAATATGTTATATCTTTTAGGTGAAACAAAAAGTGAATTTGGTGGTTCACTTTATATGAAAAAGATGTATGGAAAAGTTGCAGGGATTCATCCTGAAGTAAACTTTGAAAAAGAATTAGCTTTATGGAATACAGTAATTGAAGCAAATAAACTTGGGTTATTGAAATCTGCAAAAGATGTGAATGTTGGTGGAATTGCGATTTCGTTAGCAAAAATGGCTGTTGTTGGGCAAAAAGGTGTTGAAGTATCTATTTCTTTAAATGACTCAAAAGATATTTTTGCTGAGTCTTTAAGTAGAGCAATTGTTGAAGTAAAACCTGAAAATAGTGTAGCTTTTGAAAAAATTGTAAATACTTATAATATGGATTGTTGTAAAATAGGTCAAGTTACAGGTAATAAAATCTATATAAATGATATTTATAAAGATTTAGATAAAACAAGTGAAATTTATTTCAATAGATTTAGACAGGTTATAGAACAAGATTTATAGTTGGAAAGGGGTGAAAGTTTACCCCTTTTTTTTAATTACCAATTTCTAAAACTCTTTTTTTTACTTCATTAAAATCAATAATTTCTAATCCAGCTTGTACCTCTTCTTTGTTTTCATGTGCACCAAATCCATATGCCATAGGAGTAATATTCATCGTATCAAAAAGAGCTTTTTTAGCATCGATCCATTTTGAACTTTTGATATCAGTTATCCAAATAATGGCTTTCTCTTCCCATTTTATATCTTGTTCTTTAAACCATAAAATAGTACATCCAATGTCATCAAAAACATAAACTTTACCATCTTCTGGATTTATTACTTGTACTGCATGATTTCTATCACTAATTACCATTGCACATCTACTACACATATCTCTATCCCAATGAATTTCATGTGGTTTGGTTGAAATCTTTTTTTCACAAGCTGTAAAAATTAATATAATAATAATAGAAGTTATAAATTTAAAAATATTTGAGTACATAGTAGATTCCTAAACTCTTTCATCAGAGATAATTTTTCCTAAATCCATATAGATTTGTCTATTAACAATTTCTTTTACTTCATCCAATCTATGAGTAACGAATAAAAGGATTTTATCATCTTCATTTTGCTTTAATAATCTATAAAAATCATCTCTTGCTTTAGGATCAAGGTTTGCTGTTGGCTCATCGTATATAATAATATTACTTTTTTTAGCTAAAGAGATAGCAATTAACATTTTTTGCTTCATCCCTCCACTTAATTTAAAAAATGATTTGTTTAGATTTTCTTTTATATTTAACTTCATTTCATTTGCATAGTATGTTATCAGTTCTTTATCAACATTAGAACTAGCTTCTATATATTGCATAAGTTCATTGAGGCTAAGTTTTATAGGTGGTGGAAGTTGAGGTACAAAAGAGATATGCTCTAAAACTTTTGTTCTTTCTTTTATTGGATTTAAAGCGTTGATTAATACTTCTCCATTATCTGGATGATAATATCCCAAAATTGAACGAATGAGGGTAGTTTTACCAGCTCCATTTGGACCCATTAAAGCAATATACTCATTTTTATTAAATTCAATATTCACATTATCTAAAGATATATGTGAAGAAAACTTTTTTGTTAAATTTTTAACCTGAATCATTTATATTATACCTTTTATCCTAAAATCAAATTTTAAAGCATCTGAGTGACATACATCAATACATCTACCACATAAAGTACAATCGGCACCTGTTACATATTGAGTTTTAACGCCCTTTTCTTTTCTTTGAGCGTCATATTTTGCTTTTGTTAAATCTAATACTTGGTTTTCAAAACATACATCATGACAAACCATACAGTGATCGCAATTATCATTCCATTGAATTCTAAGGGCGCTAATTTTACCTATATATCCATATGTTGTTCCTATTGGACAGATATATGTACACCAAGCGCGTCTTGAAAAAAAGACCTCAATTAAGAATACTGCTATAACCCAACATAAAGCTAAACTCCATCCATAAGCTATAAATCTACTTAGAATTCCAACTACGTTTATTGTCTCAAAAACTAAGTAGCCACTTGAAAAGGCCAGAATTAGAAATATAAACCAAAAAATATGTCTAACTCTATTGTCAAATTTTCTCTCTTTTATGATTTTCTTACTAACTAAAGTGTTATGTAATTTTTCTCCAATTTCACTTATTATCCCATATGGACAGACCCACGAACAATAAGTTCTTCCTCCAATAAATAGATAAAAAAGTAATATAGTTATTGTTCCAATAACCATATTAATCGGCATATGATAAGTTGCTAGAAACATTTCAATAGTTGTAAAAGGATCAATTAGATGAAAACCTAAAAATCTTGAACCATTTAATGTCCCTTCTAATGTTTGAATATCAATATGAAATGATAAAAAAAATAGAAGATGAATAGAAATCACTACTATCCATCTTTTCATTCTATAAGAAAACTTTGTTTTTCCCTCTTTTGTTTTATCAAAAAAGGTTGATATGAAACTTGTATTTTTTATGGTTGCTCTTGTATTCCATTTATCCATTTTAATTTCCTTATAAGCTTTTATTTATTTAAAGCCTCTTGTTTTACTTTAAATCCAGCTATTTCTTTGGCAAATCTTTTTAAATCTTCATCTTCTAAATGAATTAATAATCCCTTCATAATAAGATTTTCTTTTTGTCCTGTTTTAAAATCAATTAAATCTTTATATATTTTGCTTTCTTCTTGACCAATTAATTTAGGACCCATTAATCTTTTACCATTTTGCATACCAGAACCATCAACTCCATGGCAAGAAGAACATTTACTTTTATATTCATTTGAAACTTCAAATAAAGAGCTATTTCCTGCTTTATCTCTTAATGCGTCTAATTTTTCTTGGTCTTCATTCTTCTCTTGTGTAACTTGAGTGTTTTCATTACTATTTTGTGGAGTATTTATGTATTTAATATCTTCAATAATATTTCCTGCTTCCCCACCTTGAAAAGCTTTACCTTGGAAAAATGTATAACCCATTAGACCAACTATTAATACAGTAAAAAATATTGCTAATATATTTCTCATTTTATTTCCTTAATTTGTCTATTAAATTCATATATTTCATTAGAAAGTTTTGTTATCTCTTCATCAGACATGGGTTTAACTAAATCTGTCATTAGAACATTTGCATTTACATCATTTTTAAACTTTTTTATTTGATTAAAGATAAAAGCAGCATCTTTATTTAATAAAGATGGTCCAATAATTCCATTTGCATAGTCATTATGACAAGCTGAGCATTTAACTATAAATTCTTTACTTAGTTTTTTTACAAGCATTGAAACTTTTATTTTTTCGTAAGGACTTCTTACTTGCATATTTGCATCTAAACTACTTCTGGGTTTTTCCTTGATTGAACTGTTTTCATTTTCTGATTTTACGTTGTAATCATAATAATAAGACTCATTCTTTTCACCATTCTTTAATTTCTCTGCTACTTTTACTTCTTTTTTATTGTTGTTTTCTTCTATCTCAATTTTCAAATTTTCTTGTTTGCTTTGTAAATTTTCTTTTTTTGTCTCTTCTTTTTTATTTTCTTCTTTCTCTTTATCCGAACATCCAATGATAGATATAACAATAAGTGTTCCTAATAAAATATTTTTAATCATGATCTAATTCCTTTAATATAATAATCTTCATAAGTTAATCTAGGTTTTACTACTATAGCAGGTTCATTCACAGGACATAACTCTTCACAAACTCCACATCCAATACAGCCATCATAAACTTCAGGTTTCATTCCTGTATTCCCATTGTTTACCATTAGAATTGCACTTTTTTGATTAGGAATAGGACACATATCGGCACAAATAGTACAAGGTTTTCCTTCAAATGTATCTAGTTTGTCTAAAATTTCTTGTTCTAAGTCCCTAGTATTTGGATGAGTATGAATTCTTGCAATTTGTTCTTTCGTAACAAGTCCGTTTGTCATAGCAATACATTTATTTGGAAATTCCAAAACAGCTATCCCCATTTTGATGTCTTCAGGTTTTTCACAAGAGTGATCAAGTGCTCCACTAGGACATGCTAATACACAAGGAACAGCACTACAGGCGTAACATCCTCTCTCTCGAGCATCAATATATGGTGTTCCTATACCATGACCTTTTACCATATCTGCTAATTTTATAGAATGATATGGACATACTTGTAAACATTGACCACATTTAATACATAAAGCTAAAAATTCTTTTTCATTAACAGCACCAGGAGGTCTTAATTTCATTTGGGCTTGTAGTGCTTGTGGTGAGATTATAAATCCAGCACCTAAAGTTAATCCAAGAACTCCTATTGTTGAAAATTTTATGAATTCTCTTCTATCTTGTTGTATTTTTGCCATTTTTGTATCCTTATATTTTCAGCTTTGGCTTATCATCACTCATAAGAAATATAGGTTCAGTAAAAGGAGCTAACTTTGCTAAAAAATTTAAAAGTGAAATCACAGGAGAACCATAGAAAAATTTTACATTTGGATTATATACCCATAGTTGATCTGCATATTGAAAAACTTTATGAGGAGTATCCCCTATATTATCACCATTTTTATCAAATCCTTCATAATTATCCCAATAATTATTTACTATTTCATTTTTATATGTATTCGAACCTCTACTATCATTTACTACATCTTCTATATTTCCTAAGATACTATTTTTTTTAATTACATTGTCTTCACTTAATGAATGGAAATGTAAGGCTTCTGCATTGTATAAAATTTTATTATCTTCAATCCAATTCTTTGTATCTGGTTCAAAAGGAGAGCGATCTATATATATTCCTTGTGCACAATAAATTACAGTATTATCTTTTAGAGTGAAATTTGATACATCTTTTAGTCCTATCCCCATTCCTGTTGCACCTAAAGAGCTTTTTATAATATTCCCACTTGCTAAAGTATCTTTACTATACATAAAAAATATTCCTACAGAATTAAATTTATAAGTGTTATTTTTTACATAATTTTTACCAGCATACATAAAATGAAGAGAATATCTGTTATTTTCTCCGTAATTTTCGGAAATTTCATTTCCATGTGAATACCAAACTACCATATCTCTTGAATTTATAAGTTTGTTTTTACTAACAATATTATCATTTGAATACCAAAGTCTAAGACCATCTCCTCTTAATCCTAAATCCAAATTTTTGGATGTGATATAATTGTTTGATATAATAGAATTATTACTCATTGAAACATCAATACCAAAAAGACAATCTTTGATTATATTATCAGAGATTTCAGATTGTTTAGAGTTTGAAATTTTTATTGCAGCATCTAATTTATCGTGTCTTTCTCCACTACCTATGATAGTTAAGTTTTTGATAGTAACATAAGGACTATTTATTTCAATAACAGTTCCTTCTCCTAGTCCATCAATTATCACTCCTTCTTCTTTCCCAATAATAGAAATAGGTTTATTTATTTTTATTGAGCCCTTATAAATACCTTTAGGAAGTTTTAAAATAGAACCTTCTTTTGCATTATCTATCGCTTCTTGCAATAAATTTGCATTTAAAGAATTTATAAAAAGAAAAATTAAAGTAATAAAAATTCTTAACATTTTCAGCCTTTTATTTCACTCTCTTTGAATGCTCTATTTCTTGCAAGAATAGCAAGTAAACTAAAAATCCCAATTGCTAATAACATGTAAAAACCAATTGTTGGATAAGAATGAGTTGTAAATTGTGCAATTTTTCCATCACCAAAAACTGTAGGCATAAAAGGTTTAATTTTAAACGCACCCCAATCATGTAAATTATGTCCAAACCAATATAACCAATATGAATAATCGGCTATAAATAAAAGTGGTAAAGATGCAGGTATAATCATGATATAAGTTAAAATCTTTTTATTAAACAAAATAAAATAGATAATAAATAAAGATAAGCCTAAAAGAGCATAAATACCAATTTCTCGTTCAAACTGTCCACCTCTCCACATAGGATCCATTCCTACATAGTGATTTATAGTATTCATTTCATGAACTTCTCCACTAAATCCATCAAAATGAAAGAATACAGGGATTCCTTGTGGAAAAGCAACTTTAGGGTAATTTGGTGCTTCTAAAGAGCAAGACCAAATAGGAAGTGAAGCAACGCCTATTTCAGAGGATGTTTCAATCATTTTTTTAAGATCATCATGTGCTTCTTTGGGAGTAGTCGTACTTTTGTATCTACCTTGATTATAAAAATTCCATGTTGCAATTGCAAGAGGTGATATTTCATCAATTTTATCACTATGAATTTTATTTAATGTTCCATGAAAAGCAATCATTGGATAAGTAAAAGACAGTGTCATAATAATCAGAGCAATCATTGCAAAAATTCTAGACTTTATAAAACTTGGGTGCATATGTTTCCTTTGTTTTAGTTTTAAACTATAAGTTAAAATTATAACTTATAGTTTAAAATTAATTAAAAAGTAGATTAACATAAATGTTAATTTTAATCGTTGATACTTGTCAATAAAGAAAGAAAGAATAAAAAAATCTTATCTTTCTTTCTTTTTATTATTTAGATATTAGAATAGATTTGCGTTATTATCAATCCATTTTAAATATTCGATAATATCTTGAGTTTCTTTTTCATTCATATGTTGATTAGGCATTTTTAGATTAAAGAAATCAATCATTCCCTTAACATATGGGTCACCATACATTTTTTCTGGATCTGAAATAAAACTACTAACCCATTTTTCTCCATTTTCATGTCTTTGTAATACTCCAGTTAAGTCAGGACCTGAAGAAACTTTTCCTATAACATGGCAACCATTACATCCACCTTCTGCAAATGCTTTTTCTCCTCTTTCTGCCGCTGGACTTTGTGGTGTTGCAATAATTCTTACAAGAGAATCTTTTGCTCTAATTCCAACATCTGCTGTTTTAACCATTAATTGCCAGATCATATTTTCAAAAAGAACAGCTTTTTCAAGGTCTCCTTTTGCAACTGCTTCATCAGATAGTTTTTTCTGTGCAGGAATTTGATTATATTGATCAAATGCATCTGTAACTAAATCAGCAACTACCTTATGGTTCTGGAATTTATTGTCTTTTAAGAACTTAACAACACTTTGAATTACAGCATCAGTTGCACTATTAACCGCAACAGTTTTATCATATTCAGCTTTTAATTGCTCAGGAGTCATTGTTTGCATTTTAACTTTTTGAGCACTCTCATATTTTTTATTTGGGTCTTTAACCATTAAATAACCCATCATTTCTAGATGAAGTGCTGAACAAAATTCTGTACAATAATAAGGGAATACCCCTTCTATATCTGCATCAAATTGAACAGTAACTGTTTCTCCTGGTTCTAATGAAGCATGAGTATTGAAATGGTCAATTGTAAATCCATGTGTTTCATCTTGTGCTCTTTCAAGATTTGTCATATGAATAGTTACTTTATCCCCTTTATTTACTGTAATTCTCTCAGGATTGATATGAGATCTAACTAAAGTTGCATAAACAGTTACATTATTTCCATTTCTTTCGATTCTTTCTTGTCCTGCAAGAGTTTTCCCTGGATGTATAGTTCCTGTTTTACTATTTGTTCCCATTTCATATCTTACATGAGGGTGTAGTTTTTCAACTCTTATTCCAACAGCATTATGCGGTTCGCCTAATGGTAAAGGCATATCTACAAGTAAATCCATAGTTTTACCAGAAATATCAATTAACTGGTGATTTTGAGGATGAAGTGGTCCAACATTTTGAAATCTATCTATTGCTAATTTATTTAAAGCAATGATATATCTTCCTTGAGGATCCGCCGTTTCACTTTCCATTCCAGCTAAGTGACCGATGTTATAGTGAACATTTTCTTTGTCAATGATTTTTAAATCTTTAAAATTCCATTTTACAACTTGAGAATCAACATATAATGAAGTATAAATTTCTCCATCTACAGGAGAAAATTGGCTATGTAGAGGGCCAAGTCCCAACTCTAATTGACCATGTAAAGCTTTTTTCATATCCAAAATAGGAACACCGTAAGGATCTTTTCCTGCATATTCTTTATTTTCAATTAATTTTGTAATTTTTTTGAAATCATAAACTGAAGCATGAGTATCTAATTTTCCACAAACAACAATATATTGTCCAGTAGGATCAACATCAACTCCATGAGGTGATTTTGGTTCTGGAATTAAGAATAAAGCATCATTTTTAATTGCAACTTCCATTGAAATAACTTTATGGTCATTAACAATTTTTACATTTTTAGGGTCTTTTGATAGTTCATATAACTTTTTCCAGTTATAAATATGTAAAAAGTCAGTATCATTTCTACTCATACCTGCTTCGTTTGGTGGCATACCAACTTCAATTCCACCTGTATACATTTCTGAGTTAAATGAGTTAGTAAATCCCCATCCATCACTCATATTTTTACCAGAATCTGATAAATCTTGCATATATGGAGGCATTTCTAATGTAAATGAATCTTTTTCTTGAATTCTTCCTTTTTGAGAATCAAATTTCCATATTGTAACACCACCTCTATAAACTTCTTTATAGTCTTCTATTGAATGGTAGTTATTGTCAAAAGGAGCTGCATATTGTGCTGCTTCTATGATATGTTCTGAATTTGGTGTAAAAAATGAACCACCATGTGCAGATTTAAAAATAGGATTTACAACTATTTGTTTTGTTTCAAAATCTTGTAAATCAATGATAGCAATTCTAGGATTAGCTTTATCATTAATAGCTAACCATTTTCCATCATATTTTGCATTTGTTTCTGAAAGACCTGGATGGTGTGTATCTCCCCAGTTAATCTCTCTTCCTCTTATGTTACCTTGTCTTAAAACAGCTAATGAATCTTTATCATATCCATATCCTTGCCAAGGTTCAGGCGTAAATACTCCAATATATTTTAAAATTCTCATTGATGGAACACCATAAACAATAACTTGCCCACTTTGTCCACCAGAACTAAATACCATAAATTCATCTTTTACCCCTGTAGGGTTGTATGTTTTTGCAGCACGAATTACATCGATTTCTGACAAACCTCTATTTTTCATAACTTTTGAAAGTTCACCCTCATTTGCAACAAGTACACTTGTCATAAGTGTTGTTCCCAAAAGTAAAGATGAGATTCTACCAAGTACAGGTTTCATTTAAACTCCTTTCCTTATGTATTAGATTTTCTAATATCTAACTTATTAAATATTCAAAACATTTTAACACTTAGGAAAGTTTATAAAAATGATACATATCAAGAAACTGTTAATTAATTGTTAATTCTATTATAAAATTTAGAATTATTAAATTCTTCCATTTAAAAGTCTAATTAATGAATTTTTAACTTCACTAAAACTAAATATTCTTTTTCCATTATTATTTTGTGAATAATTAGAAGCATCTTCTTTGGATTCGAAGGCTACTAAATCATCTCCAGCAGGAGAAATTTTACTTGAACCATATACGAAAAACGCTTTTTTAGCATCAATTATTTTTGATGTTTTATAGTCAGTAACAAGAATATTCATAAAATCAGATTGGCTTTCTATTTCAAAAATTTTCCATTTTTCTTCATTGAAATAAAATTCAAACATTGATTTTGGAGAACAGAAAAAGGCATTCTTTCCATTTTTAAACTCAATTTTACTAGCCCAAATTGGGTTTTGATAAAGTTTTATTTTTCTTATTTCACAACTTGTATCTTTTGTAAAATTCATATCAAATTTAATTTCATTTGCAAATAAACAAGATATGAAAAATAAAACACCTAATATAATTTTTTTCATGATAACTCCTTAAACTAAATCTTTTTTTGAGAAAATTCTGTATCCTAAAATAGCAAATATTATTCCTAAAATGATTGGATACAAAATCGAGAATATTATAAAAGTAGATTGTTTGAATGTATCTAAAATATAAAATGCAACAGGACCCATAACTGTTAATTCTGGATCAAATAATGAAATTGCTGCAACCCTAAAAATTTCCATTGGATTTGCAAGTGCTATACCAATAATCATTGATTCTTCGAATCTATTTTGCATCATAAGTGAAATTAGTGCAATATCAATAAATGCTAATAAAAGTATCCATACAAAAAATGAAATTCCAAGAGCAACTTCACTTGATTTTACAAAAGAAGATATAAAAAATGCAATACCTAAGAATGCTGATGATAAAGCGAATAATAATCCAGAATATAAGAAAAATATTCCCCAAGGAATCTCTGCTTTAATCGTAGCTCCATAAATAATTGCAAAAAACATCGCAAAGAATACTGGTAAAAATACAGTTACAAATCTTCCTACTATTTTTCCCCAATAATATTGTTTTAAAGAAATAGGAAAAGAAAGCATATATTCTAAAATATGATTATCTCTATCACCTGAAATAGATCTTACTGTTGTGATAAGAATAAATATAGGCAATATCACAATTGTAATTTGAATATACATAAGTAACAATCTACTCAATCCACTAAACCCCATTACTTGTGATTGAGTAACACCAGTGATAAAAAATATAGCAATCATTCCACCAAAAATCACGGAATAAACAACAAACCATTTTGCTCGAATAGATTCTTTTAAATCTAAATATGCAATTAGCATCAAATTTTTCATATATACCTACCTTATTATTTGGGCATTCTATCATATAATAATTACTTATAAAATTGATGTATATCAATAGATAATTTTATTGTAAAAGCTATCCCTAACTAATTGTTTTATATAATCCAATTTATCAAATCAAATAAATTACTTTATAGTGATTAAAACATTATCAAAAGGTATTCGCGTATGAGAGCATTAATTAGCGTTAGTGATAAAAGTGGAGTTGAAAATTTTGCTAAAGAATTAGTGAAATTAGGGTATCAAATAATTTCAACTGGGGGAACTTATAGTAAATTAAAAGATGCAGGAATTGCAGTAATCGAAGCAAATGAAGTTACAAAATTTCCTGAGTGTTTTGAAGGAAGAGTTAAAACTTTAAATCCTTATATTCATGGTGGAATTTTACATAGACGAGATAAACAATCTCATTTAGACCAAGCAAAAGAACTTGGTGTTGAGGGAATTGATTTAGTTTGTGTAAACTTGTATCCATTTAAGGCAACTATTGAAAAAACTGATGATTTTGAAGAAATCATTGAAAATATTGATATTGGTGGACCAGCGATGGTGCGAAGTGCAGCAAAAAATTTTGATTCAGTAATTATTGTAACAGATGTTGTTGATTATGATCTAGTTTTACAAAACCTAAAAAATGATACTAACACTCTTGAGTTCAGACGTGACATGATGATTAAAGCTTATGAACACACAGCTGCTTATGATTCAATGATTGCAAATTATATGAATAAAAGATTTAATGGTGGATTTGGAGCTAAACAATTTATTGTAGGTTCAAAAGTATTTGATACAAGATATGGTGAAAATCCGCACCAAAAGGGTGCATTATATGAATTTGATGCACAGTTTTCAAATAAATTTAAAACTATAAAAGGTGAAGCATCATTTAATAATATGGGTGATATTTCTGGAGCTGCTAGAATTGCTGCTGCATTTGGAAAAGATAACGCTGTTTGTATTGTAAAACATGGAAATCCATGTGGTTTTGCTATTAAAGATACATTATTAGATTCTTATGTTGAAGCTCTTAAATGTGATCCTGTTTCTGCCTTTGGTGGAGTTGTTGCAGTTAATGGGACAGTTGATAAAGAATTAGCAGAAAAAATGAATGAGATTTTCTTAGAAGTTGTATTTGCTGCTAATTTTACAGCTGAAGCAGTTGCTGTATTTGAAAGTAAAAAAAGAATTAAACTATTTGAGCAAGGAACACAATATCTTGAACTTGCAAATGATATTATTGACTTTAAAAGAGTTGATGGTGGATTTGTGTATCAAGACGCTGATAAAGTTGCAGAAGATGAAGTTAGAAATTCAGAATTAAAATCAACAAGAATTGCAACAGAACAAGAAGTAAAAGATATGGAAATAGCTTATAAAATTGCTTCATTAACTAAATCAAACTGTGTAGTTTATGTAAAAGATTCTGCTATGGTTGCTGTTGGTATGGGAATGACTTCAAGAGTTGATGCTAGTAAAGCTGCTTTAAGAAAAGCAGAAGATATGGGGCTTGATATAACTGGTGCGGTATTAGCTTCTGAAGCATTTTTCCCATTTAGAGATAGCATTGATGCTGCAGCTGAGGCTGGTGTTAAATGTGTAATTGAACCAGGTGGAAGTATTAGAGATGATGAAATTATTGAAGCTGCGAATGAATATGGTATGGCTTTATATTTCTCAGGAATTAGACACTTTTTACATTAGTAGTAATTAATAAATAACACCTAAAAAACGGTGTTATTTTATATATTTCTTATATTTTTTTGATATACTCTATCAATTTTGTTTAAGAGGTTTATTTTGGCTTTATTTCTATCAAAAAAATTTAAAATTTTATTCATTCTATTTATTATATCTTCTCACATTTTATATTCAAAAGAGTTAAAAAAAGTCACTCTTCAGTTGTCTTGGTTAGACCAATTTCAGTTTGCTGGTTATTATATGGCAAAAGAAAAAGGTTTTTATGAAGAGTTAGGTTTAGATGTTGAAATAAAACCTTTTGAATTTGGAATTGATATTCCAAAGGAAGTTAGTGATGGAAAATTTGATTTTGCAGTAGGTCGCGAAACTTTAATATTAGAACGAACAAAAAATAGAAATATTGTTGCTTTGTATGCCCTTTTCCAAGCAACACCACTTATTTTAGTTAGTACAAAAGAATCAGGAATAAACACTATAAATGATTTTGAAAATAAAAAAATCATGACTACTATTGATGATTCAAGTGAAGTATCTTTAAAAGCTATGATTATTTCGAATAAAGTCAAGCTAGATAGCTTGAAATTTTTAAAACATACTCATACTATTGATGATTTAATAAATAAAAAAACAGATGTAATTTCTGCATATATATCAAAATCTCCATATGAACTGCAAAAAAAAGGTATAGAATATAATATTTTTGACCCTAAAAAATTTGGGTTTGATATGTATAGTGATATGCTTTATACAAGTGAGAATTTAATAAATAATGATTTAAATACGGTTCTTTTATTTAAAAAAGCATCCTTAAAAGGTTGGGAATATGCATATTCAAATATTGATGAGAGTGTTGAAGTAATTATTAACAAATATAATTCTCAGAATTTAAAAAGAAATGAACTTATATATGAAGCAAAAGAGTTGAGAAAACTCTCTTATTTTAATACTCCTAATTTGGGCGAAATTAAAAAAGAGAAGATTCAAAGAATTTATGATTTATATAATCTTATGGGGCTAGTTTCTACTCCTGTTGATTTAGAAAAGTTTGTTTTTGATTTAAATAATTTGAGAAATCTAACTTTTTCAAATTCTGAATTAAAATATTTAGAACAAAGAGATATTATAACTATGTGTGTAATTCCAAATGCTTTACCTTACAGTGATATAAAAGAGGAGAAATTTGTAGGTTTTATTGCTGATTATATTTCTCTCATAGAAAATAGGATAAAAAAACCAATTAAATTAATTCAAACTTCTTCTTGGCATGAATCGTTTGAATTAGCTAAAAATAAAAAGTGTGATATTCTGCCATCTTCTGTTTTGACAAAAGATAGAGAAGAATATTTTACTTTTACTAAATCTTATTTAAGTGTTCCTTTTGTTCTTTTAACAAAAAGTGAAACTTCTTTCATAAATAATTTAAGTACTTTAAAAAACAAAAAAATATCAGTTGTTGCAGATTATGCAATTTTAGATGTTTTAAAAGCAAAGTATCGGAATATAGAGTTTATTTCTGTTAAAGATATAGATGAAGGTTTAAAAAGAGTTTTATCAGAAGAAATATTTGGTCATATCGACATGATTTCAACATCTTGGTACAAAATACAAACCAAATATTTGACGAAAATATCTATCTCTGCAAAATTAGATGAAAATATTGATATTTCAATAGCTGTAAATAAAAATGATAATGTTCTTTATGGAGTTTTACAAAAAGCTGTTTTAAGCATTGATAGTTATCAAAAAAATGAAATGTTGAATAAATGGATTTTTACAGAATATAAAAAAGATTTTGATTATTCTATTATTTGGAAAATAACTAGCATATTATTATTGATTTTTTTAGCCATTTTGTATAGACAAAGACTTTTAAAAAAATTGAATGAAACTTTAAAAGAAAAGGTTCATGAAAAAACAAAGAAATTAAAAGAAGTAAATAATCGTTTAGAAGAACGAATAAAAGAGGCTGTGGAAGAAAATTTAAAAAAAGATAGACTTCTTTCTCAACAACAGAAAATGGTTTCAATGGGACAAATGATAGAAAATATTGCTCATCAATGGAGACAACCTCTTTCGTTAATTACTACAAATGCAAGTGGATTAAAATTAAAAAAGCAAATAAATGATCTAGATGATGAGTTTTTAACAAGAACTATAGATTCAATATTAAATACTTCGAAATATTTATCAAATACTATTGATGATTTTAGATATTTTTTTAAACCACAAAAAAGTAAAGAAGATTTTTATTTAAGCTTGTGTTGTAACAAAACAATAGATTTACTTCAAGCAAATTTTGTAGAAAAAAATATCAAAATTATTGATAATATTCAAGATGTAAAAGTTAATGGTTATGAAACAGAACTAATTCAGGTTCTTATAAATATATTAAATAATGCTAAAGATGCTTTAGAATCTTTTGAAAATGAGAATAGATTAATATTTATTGATATAAATAAAAAAAATAAAAAAGCATTTATTGAAATAAAAGATAATGCAGGCGGAATAGACCCTTTGATTTTAGAAAAAATATTTGAACCATATTTTACTACAAAGCATCAAACACAAGGGACAGGGATAGGTCTTTATATGTGTCAAGAGATACTTTTTAAACATATGAATGGCAATATTAATATTTCAAATTGTGAATTTGAATATAAAAATAAGAAATATAAAGGTACTTTAGCTACAGTTATTTTAAATGCAATAGAGTGATTTTAGATAAAAGTTATTTATCAATTTTGTAATAATCTTTGGATATAATCTTCCTTATATATTAAATTAGGAAGATTATTGAATTGGTTAGAAATAGATAAAAATCATGTTTGGCATCCTTATAATGCACTCCCTTCTAAAACAAAAATATTACCAGTAAAAAGTACGAATAACACATCTGTTTTTTTAGAAACAGGTGAAGAATTAATAGATGCTATGAGTTCTTGGTGGAGTGCAATTCATGGATATAATCATCCAAAATTAAATGAGGCTTTAAAGAGACAAGTTGAAATTATGCCTCATATTATGTTTGGAGGATTAGCTCATGAACAAGCAAGTTTGTTATCTAAAAAACTGGTTGATTTAACAGGATTAAATTCAGTTTTTTTATGTGATAGTGGTTCTGTTTCTGTTGAAGTTGCCTTAAAAACAGCAATCCTTTATCAAAAAGCAAAAGGTTTTAAAAAATATAAATTTTTAGCTTTGCAAAATGCTTATCATGGAGATACTTTAGGTGCTATGAGTGTTTGTGACCCGCAAAATTCAATGCACAGTATTTATGGTTCATATTTGAGTTCTAACATTTTTACAAAAGCTCCAATTTTAGGTTTTAATAGTGATTGTTTCGAAGCAATAGAAGATTTGAAAAGAAATTTGGAAAAATATCACGAAGAAATTGCAGCTTTTATAGTTGAGCCAATTGTTCAAGGAGCTGGTGGAATGAGAATTTATAATCCGACATATTTGAAAAAAGCCAGAGAATTATGTACTAAATATGATATTTTATTGATTGCTGACGAAATTGCAACTGGATTTGGACATACAGGAAAAATGTTTGCTTGTGAATGGGCAAATATTAAACCTGATATTATGACAATTGGAAAAGGATTAACAGGTGGTTACATGACAATGGCTGCTATGCTTACTTCTAAAAATGTAAGTGATGTTATCTCAAATAGTGATATTGGCGTTTTGATGCACGGTCCAACATTTATGGCAAATCCATTAGCTTGTAGTGTTGCAAATGCAAGTATTGATTTATTGCTTCAAAGTGATTGGCAAAGTAATGTGAAAAAAATAGAAGAGATCTTTGCAAAAGAGCTAGAAAATGCAAAAAGTATTGATTTGGTAAAAGATGTAAGAAATATTGGAGCAATTGCGGTTATAGAATTAGTTGATGATTGTTATGCTCAAAAAATTCAAGATTATTGTGTGTCAAAAGGTGTATGGATAAGACCTTTTGGAAAACTTGTATATTCTATTGTTGCATATACAATAGAAGAAGCAAATTTAAGAAAAATAGTTAAAACAATGATAGATGCCATAAAAAGTATAGAAAAATAGATGAAAAAAAATAACCTAAAAGAATTAATCTCAAATCTTCCAAAACATCCAAATGTTTTAGGTAGAAATAGATTTTTTAATAGTGCTGTTTTAATACCGCTTGTAAAAATAAAAGGGGAGTATCATCTTTTATTTCAAAAAAGAGCTGCAAATATAAGACAAGGTGGAGATATTTGTTTTCCTGGTGGTGGTTTTGAAGAAGGTGTTGATAAAGATTTTAAAGATACAGCTTTAAGAGAGACTTTTGAAGAGCTAGGAATTTGTAAAAAAGATATAAAAATTTTAGGACAATTAGACACTTATGTTGCTCCAATTGGTGCCGTTATTGAATCGTTTATAGCAAGAGTGAAGAAAAAAGCTTATAAAAATATGAATATTGACCATAATGAAGTTGAAAAAACTTTAATTATTCCAATCTCATTTTTTAAAGAAAATCAACCACAAGAATATACATTAGCTCATGAAATTCAACCTTATAAAATTGATGAAAATGGACAAAAAGAGATATTCTTTCCTGTTGAAGAGTTGGGACTCCCCAAAACTTATCAAAAACCATGGGGAAATAAAAAACACAAAGTATGGGTTTATAAATATGAAGGAGATGTGATTTGGGGAATTACTTCTGTTTTAATAAAAGAGGTAATAGAGAAATATTAAAAAATAAAGGTATTAAATGAATAAAATTATGTTAGATGACGCTGAAATATTTCCTTCAAAAGTTGTTTGTATAGGAAGAAATTATTTAGACCATATTAAGGAATTAAATAATGAAACACCTGAAGAAATGGTTTTTTTTATAAAACCAAATTCTGCAATTTCTTCAAAACTAGTTTTCCCAAAAAATCAAAAATCTTGCCATTATGAAGCTGAAATATCATTTATAATTAAAAAATCTCAAATAATAGGAGTTGGATTTGGTTTAGATTTAACTTTGAGAGAAGTTCAAACTAAGTTGAAACAAAAAGGTCTTCCTTGGGAAAGAGCAAAGGCATTTGATGGTTCAGCTGTTTTTTCGCAGTTTATTAGTTTTAATGATGATATTTCAAAGCTTGAAATTGAACTTTACATAAATGGAGAATTAAGACAAAAAGGTGATTACTCTTTGATGATAAATAAGCCAGATGAAATTATAAAAGAAGCAAATAGTTTTTTGAGTTTTGAAGATGGAGATGTTTTGATGTCAGGAACTCCAAAGGGTGTTGGTGAGTTTAAAGTAGGAGATGTTTTTCTTGGAAAAATTATATTAAATAATTTAGTAATTATTGAAAAAACTTTCGAGACTATATAATTAATAATATTATTCTTATGATATAATATAGCACAATCAACACAAGGACCTCAATGAGACATATTATTTTTATAATAGTTTTTATTAGTTATCTGTTCTCTTCAGTAAATGAAGATAAAAATATCTTTACAAATGAGGAATTAGAATGGATTAACAATAATCCAATTATAAAAGTGGGTGTTGATGAAGATTGGCCACCATTTGATTATTTAAATAGTGATAAAAAACATAGTGGAATTTGTTCTGAATATCTAAATATTATATCAAATAAAACAGGCTTGAAATTCGATATTTATGCTTCTAATTGGTCTGAAGTAATACATAAAATAAAAAATAAAGAGTTGGATATGTTGGCTTGTGATGGTAAAACTTCTGATAGAGAAGCTTTATTGAATTTTACAAGTCCTTATTTATCTCTTGATGTTGTCGTTGTTGGGAAAAAAGAGTTGAAAATAAACTCTTTTGAACAAATCAAAGATTATAAAGTAGCTGTTCAGAATGGCGATTATTTATATGATGCTTTGAAAAAAAAATTTCCTGATATAAAAGTTGTTTTTGCTGAATCAAATAGTGAAGCATTAAAGCTCGTATCTTATGGGAAAGCAGACTTATATATTGATAATTTACCAACTATTTCTTATTTTATTGAAAAAAACTTATTAACAAATCTTGAAATAAAAATTAAATCAGATTTTGAACCTTCTGAAATTTCAGTTGCGGTGATAAAAGAAAAAGATATTTTAAAAAATATTATCCAAAAAGTTTTAAATGATATAAGTGATAATGAAAAAAAAGAGATACAGAAAAAATGGGCATTTTCTATTGATGAAAAGAATAGTATAAATCTTACTGAAGAAGAATTACTTTGGATTAAAAATAATCCAATAATAAAAATTGGAGCGGATGCCAATTGGCCACCTTTTGAGTATGTGGATAGCTCTGGAAATTATCAAGGAATAGCTTCTGAATATCTTAATTTAATTACTAAGTATACAGGTTTACAGTTTGAGGTTAATGCTGATAATTGGTATACCACAATATCAAAAACAAAAAATAAAGAGCTAGATATGTTGGCTTGTGTTGCTAAGACAGCAGATAGAGAAGAGTATCTAGATTTTACACTTCCTTTTTTAAGTATTGATGTTGTTGTAATTGCAAAAAAAGAACTCCAAATTAAAAACTTCGATGAAATAAAAAATTATAAAATTGCTGTTCAAAAAGGTAATTTTGTTTATGAAAATTTAATTAAAAAATATCCAAATATTGAATTTATTTTCGCAACCTCAAATAAAGAGGCTTTTGAATTAGTTTCTTATGGTAAAGCTGATGTTTTTATCGGGAATATGCCAGTTTTTTCGTATTTTGTAGAAAAAGAGATGCTTACTAATCTAGAAATTAAGTTTAAAGCAGATTTTGAAAAAATTGATTTATCAATGGCAGTATTAAAAGGAAAAGAGACTTTATTTAATATTATTCAAAAAGTTATGCCAAAAATAGTAGAAAAAGAGCAGGAAAAGATAAATAAAAAATGGATATTTGAATTAAAAGAAAAGAGCAAAGAAATAAATTTTACAAAAGAAGAAATAGAATGGATAAAAAAAAATCCTATAATTAAAATATCTGGTGACCCCTCTTGGCCTCCTTACTCTTTTTATGATGAAGAAGGTAAACATATAGGAATTATTCCTGATTTATTAAATGAAGTTTTTAAAGACAGTAATATTAAAGTTGAATATGTAAAAACTAACTCATGGTCTGAAACATTAGATTTGATTAAGAAGGATAAAATAGATTTGATTGATTCTATTGCTTATACACCATTAAGAGATGAGTATTTAGATTTTTCTAATAAATATATTGGTGCTGAAATAGTAATTATTGCAAATAATAAAGAAACAAATTATATAAATTCTTTTAATACTATAACTGATAAAAATATTGCAACGGTAAAAGATTATTCTGTAATTGAAGAGATAAAACGTGATTTTCCTGAAATTAAAAATATTAAAGAATATGATAGTCCATTAGATGGATTAAGAGATTTATCAAATTCAAGAATAGATTATTTTATTATGGATATTCCTTCTTTTGAATTTTATAG
>ERZ724503.249-NODE-249-length-20889-cov-7.164635_pt1 | contig 20889 bp, 24 predicted proteins | sample MGYA00376036_ERZ724503 | MGnify/ENA primary metagenome ERZ724503 (study PRJEB28724, sample SAMN07190885) | wastewater metagenome | isolation source: influent of sewage treatment plant in Hong Hong | place: Hong Kong | collected 2016-03-17 ...
CAGAGTATGTTCTATCATATTAATTGGTGAATTTTGATATTGTGTTTTATCAACCAAGCAAATATCCACATTGTTTTTATCTATTTTTCCCATGAATAATTATATCTAAATTTAACATATTATTAGTTTATCGGTTAAATAATAATAATTCGTTAGTGAATATTTGCAGTCGTAAAATTTTGATTAAGAATACAAGTTAGGTTAATATACAAATAAATATAAATTTAATATAATCCTTAAAATGAAAACATTACATTTAAAAAACTGTGAAAAAAACTATTTCTTAGAGGCTTGGGAGTTATATGAAAACTCATTTCCAAAAGAGGAAAAAAGGACTCTAGCTGAGCAAGAAACAATCCTAAAAGATGAAAGATACAATCCAACTATTTTTATAAAAGATGATGAAGTTGTGGCTATTTTATTTTTTTGGAAATATTCAAATCATACTTTTATAGAACACTTTGCAATAGGTCAAAAACTTAGAGGTCAATCTTATGGCTCGAAAATTTTAGAAGAGTTTTTAGAAAAACATAAAAATGTAGTTCTAGAAATTGAACCAATCTTTGATGAAATTACTCAAAAAAGATTTGATTTTTACAAAAGATTTGATTTTGTAATAAATGATTATAAACACTTTCAAATACCATTTAGAAAAGATGCAAAAGAGTTAGAACTTTTGATATTATCTCATAAAAATAGACTTGAAAAAACAGAATATGAAAAACTCTATTTTGAGATGAAAAACTCGCTAACTGTATAAAATATTTAAAACAATTTTAGGATAAATAATTGAATGAAATTTTAAAAGCGCATATATTTGTATTACTTGCAACTATTTTAGTTGCAGGTTCATTTATAGCTTCTGCAAACTTATCAGGAGTAATTGATTCTATATCTTTGACTCTATATAGATTTTTCTTTGCTTTAATATGCTTATCTCCTTTGGTAATGATTAAAAAAGAGTATAGAACAAAGATATTATCAACACTTCCAAGAGGTATGATTATTGGTCTTTTTTATGCCTTGTATTTTATTGGTATGTTTAAAGCCTTGGAGAGCACAACAGCACTAAATACAGCTACTTTGTATACTTTAGTTCCTTTGATTACTGGAGTTTTATGTATATTTTTTTTAAAAGAGAGATTAAGTTTTGTCCAACTAATAATCTACTTTTTTGGAATAATTGGAACTTGTATAGTCGTATTTAAAGCAAATTTAGAGTTATTTTTAAGTTTTTCTCTGAATCATGGAGATATTATATTTTTATTTGGAACTATTTCAATGGCTTTATATTCGATATTTTTAAAGCTTTTACATAAAAAAGATGATGTTTTACCTGTGTTAGTTTTTAGTACACTTTTGGGTGGTTGTATTTGGTTGTTTTTGACAATGCAAGTTTTAAATATACCTTTTGGTTGGGAAAAAATAGAGGGAAATTTACTATATTCTATGGCTTATTTAGTAATTGGAACTACGATTATAACTCTGTATTTATATCAGCAAGGCTCTATTACAATTGGTCCTAAAAAGGTTATGGCTTATGTTTATTTAAATCCTGCAATTGTTGCTATTATGATGTTTATTTTAAAAGGAGTTACTATCTCTTTTTGGGTTTTAATAGGGATATTAATCTCTACATTTGCTACAATAGTTTTATTAAAAAAGAGTTAGAAGGAAATTATTATGAATATTCCAAATATGATTTATGGAACTGCTTGGAAAAAAGAGGCTACTTCAAACTTAGTTTATGAGGCTATAAAACAAGGTTTCAAAGGTATTGATACAGCTTGTCAACCAAGACATTATAGGGAAGATTTAGTTGGTCTTGGACTTGAAAAAGCTTATACTGAAGGTTTAATAAAAAGAGAAGATATATTTTTACAAACAAAATTTACACCAATTGGTGGACAAGATTTAGATAATATGCCATATCTTCAAAGTGATGATGTGGTTACTCAACTTGAAAAATCATTTTTAAAATCAAAAGAGAATTTAAAAACAGATTTTATAGATTCTTATGTTTTACATTCTCCAATATTTCCAATCACTGATTTAGTAAAAGTTTATAGAAGAATGGAAGATTTACAGCTTTCAAATGAAGTAGGGCAGATAGGAATTAGTAATTGTTACGATATAAAATTACTTACTTATTTATACGATATTGCCAAGGTAAAACCAAAAGTTGTACAAAATAGATTCTATAAAGAGAGTGATTTTGATAAAGAAATTCGATTATTTTGTAAACAAAAGGGTATAATCTACGAAAGCTTTTGGTCACTAACTGCAAATCCTCATATTTTATCAAATAAGATTGTGCAAAATTTAGCCCAAAAATACCAAAAAAGTGCAGAGCAAATATTTTATAGATTCTTAAATCATATAGATATTATCCCACTAAATGGTACAACTTCAGTTAGTCACATGATTGAAGATTTAAAAATAGTTGAGTTTACTCTTCTAGAAGATGAGATAAAAGATATTTCAAAATTACTAGATTAGGGATTGGTTTGAATAGAGATTTCGTAAAAGAATTAACGCTTCTTTATATTGAAGATGATGAACAATTAAGAAAAGAGTTATCATCACAATTTGAAAAAAACTTTAAAGAGGTATTTGTTGCAACTAATGAAGTAGAGGCATTAGAAAAGTTTAGAAACAACGAAATAGATTTTATTATTTGTGATATAAATCTACCTAGAAAAAATACAATAGAGTTTTTAAGTGAAGTAAAAATTAAAGATTCAAAAATTCCTATTTTAATTGTAACTACAAGTACAAATCAAGAGTATGTTTTTAGTTGTTTAAAAATTGGAGTTACGGATTATTTTGTAAAGCCATTTGAGCCAATTGAGTTTGTGGAAAAAATTGAAAAAATTTTAGATGGCATAGAAAAAGAAAAAAAATTAGATTTTTATAATGAAACAATCAAAGATTATATGGATACTATTGGAAAAGTTGCGATAGTTTCTATTTTTGATTTGGAGTATAAACTTGTATATTTTAATGATTTCTTGATTGAAGTTAGTAAGTATGATTTTGAGGAACTTGTAAGTTTTGATTTCTTCTCTCTTTTACATCCAGATTTATCAAAAGAGTTTATAAAAAAGATTACAGATGATTTGGAAAAAGGACAAAGTTACAAAGGAAATCTAAAATATATTTCTAAAGATAAAGATACTTTTTATGCAAATACTACAATAGTTCCAATCAAAGATAATAGTGAAAAGATAGAAAAATATATTTGTGTTAAATTTATTACTACAAAAGAAGAGAATGAAAGAAGAGAGTTCAAAAAAAGAATTTTATATGATTTTCAAGAGACAAAAAGAGTTTATAAAGTATCACAAGATAAAATCAATGAACTAACTTTACAAATTAGTAAGTTTGAGAATTATGAAAAAAAGATGTATGTATTAGATAAAATTCAAGAAAATAATCAACGATTTGCAAAAGAGATTTCATTATTAGAAAGTATAATAAAAGAGTTGGATGAAAAGCAAACTGTTTTTACAAAAGAGGTAAATGCAAAAATAAAGGCTATTTCTGAATCAGCCTTAAATCTAAAAAAATATGAAATAAAATCTGAACAAAAAATTGTAGAAATAAAAAAAGATATAAAAGTTCGAGAGCAGATTATTGAAAAGATAGAAAAAGAACTTGATGAAAAAAGCACTAAAATTGAAGATTTACAAGATGTTTTAAAACATAGAAAAGAACAATTGCAAGAGATAAAAATATGATAGATAGCACAATTTTTTATAAAACCTTAACTGTACTTTATATAGATAGCAACAAAATTACTGCTACATATTTTTCCGGAGTTTTAGAAAAACTTTTTAAAAATGTAATAGTAAAAAATAGTGCAAAAGAGGCAATAACTTGTTTTTTAGAAGATAAAAACAAAAATATTGATGTAATTATTTGTGATATGCACCTTTCTATGGATTTACAAGGTGTTGAAATATTAGAAAAGATTAGGAAAATCGACAAAGAGATACCTTTTATTTTGACAACTGGTGTTGTTGATGTGGATGATTTAATAAAAGCTATTAGATTTAATGCAACAGATTTTTTAATCAAACCTTTAAATGCAAAAGGCTTAATAACTTCACTTGAAAAAGTTTGTCAAGATAAATATCTTTTAAAAATGGAGCAACAAGCTAAAAAGGATTTATCAGAATTGATAAAAGCAATTAATGAAATTGCACTTGTAACTAAAACAGATTTAAATGGAAAAATTACATTTGTAAATAAATTCTTTTGTGATATTAGTGGTTTTAAAGAAGAAGAATTATTAGGACAAACTCACGATATGATTAGACTTACTCAAAAAGAGGAGCTAAAAGAGCTTGAAACTGCTATGAGTAAAGGTGAGATTTGGGAAGGAAAAATAAAAAATATTTCAAAACATCAAGAAGAGTTTTATGTATATCTAACAGTAATTCCTGAATTTAATCTTGAAGAAGAAATCAAAGGGTTTACTTGGATTAGATTCTTAGTTACTGATTATGAACTTGAACAACAAATTTTTGGGCAAAAAATTCAGGAAAATATAAATGAAAATAGAAGAATCAATACAAAAGCTAGAGAAGAGATTGATTTATTGATAAATAAATTAAATAGTTTACAAAATATAGATAGTAAACTAGCAGAAGAAAAAAGAAAAAATAATAAATATTCAGAACAATATAATTACTTTAAAACTGAAATTTCTAAAAAAGAGGATAAGTTAAAAGATTTAGGTTTAAAAGCCAAAGATAAATTAACTTTAGTGATGACAACACAAAAAGAGTTATCAAAAAAGAAAGATGATATTTTATCTTCTATTGATGTTTTGATGAAAGATTTAGAGGAAAAAAATCAAAATATTAAAACTTTGGTTAAAGAATTAGATGATAAAAAAGCTATTTTAAATTCTCTATATTTTGAAATAGAGAAAAAAGAGAGAGAGTTAGGACTAAAAAATGATTAAATTTCTTCCTAACTCTTTTGCTTCATAAAGTCTTTCATCTGCAATTTTTGAAAAAGAGTCAATATCATCTAAGTCATTTGGTATTTTAGAAACAACACCTGCTGAAATAGTCAAATATTTTGAGACAGAACTATTTTCATTTAATATTTGAGCTTCTTCTATCTCTTTTTTTAGGATTTCACAAAGTTCAATAGCCGTTTTAGACTCTTCATTTGTAATTACTATAGCAAACTCTTCTCCTCCAACTCTAAAGGCAAAATCATTAGCTCTTTTACATACTCTTTTCATACATTTAGCAACGCTTTTTAGTGCTTTATCGCCTTGTATATGTCCATAAGTATCATTTAACTTTTTGAAATAATCAATATCAAACAAAATTAAACTAATTATTGTATTGTTTCTTTTTGCTCTTTTTAACTCTTGTTCAAAAATTTCTTCAAAATGCCTTCTATTATGAAGTCCTGTTAGTTGGTCGGTTATTGAAAGTTTTTCTAATTTTTTATTGATTTTTCTTAGTTCTTTTTGTGCTAATATTCTAGCTTTTCTTTCTCTAATAAGATTTATTGCTTTTATTGACAAACTATCATACATAGATAAAATAGCTTCAACTAAAATCTTCATAGAGCCACCCATTTGACTGTCTGAGATTAGTTTTGCTTCATTTAACTCTTTACCATTATTAATTGAATCAATAATCAAAGCTAATCTTTTATCTTCATCTATAATATGAAAAGCTAACCATCTTATCAAAAAGAGTAAAATCTCTTCTGCTGTATCATAAAAAGGTTTATCTTTATTTTTTTCTTGTAGTTCGATTACAGTTGGAAGAAATGAATCATGACTATGTTTATGAGATTTAAATAAAAGATTTCTTTTATCAAAATATTTTTCCCATATTTTTTCTTCACTTTTAAAATGATAATCTGCGTATTTTGCTAATTGGCTAAATGTATCTTCAACTTTAGCAATTTTTTCTTGAGTTAAACTATTTGCTAATTTATTAAGTAGAATAACTAAAGTTTTATGTTGTTCATCAACTTCTTGAATACCTGTTTCAAAGTTTTCATTCCAAGGAAAAACTTCTAATTCTTCAAATTTTTCTACTTCTTCAAATTTTTTGTTCATATATTTCCTGTTACTATTTAACTTCTATTCCAAACTTTTCAAGTAAATTTACCCAAATAATATTATTTCCTTCTTTGTCAAAAATTGTAGGTGTTCCTTGAATATTTAATTTTGTTCCAATTTCTATTTGTTCTTCTAACTGTTTTTCAAGTTTTTCAAGTTCCGCTTTTGTATATTTTGCATTTTTTGCTTTATCTACATTATTACTTGATTCAAACATCGCATCAATTTTTTCATTATTTGTTTTTTGACTCATAATATATAAAGATAAATCTTTTGCATTTTCATGTGATTCTAGTGGGTAGTAGAAAACTCTAATTTTTACTTTATCTTTTATTTGAGGAAGATAAGTTTCTAATTTTTTACAGTAAGGACATTCAGGGTCTGTAAATAAGAAATACTCTTCTTTACCATTTCCATATACAAAAGCTTCTTTTCCTTTAACTCCTGTTAAATCAACTGGTGCAGTGATTTTTATACCATTATTTGCATTTATAACATCACCAGAAAGGACAAATTTTTTATCTTTTGTTAAATAAATTTCATCACTATTTCCTTGAACATTTATACTTAAAACATATAAACTTCCAATATCATAAGCTTTTACGATTTTGATTTGTGCTCTTTTGAATAATTCAAGTTGTTCCATTTGTGCAATATCATTTTTTGAAGCTTCTTTCATGGCTGCATTTAGTGAACAAACAATAAAAAGTGAACTTATAATTAATCTTTTTGTTAAATTAAACATATAATAATTTCCTAGGGTAAATTTTTTGCGTATTGTATCTATTTTATGTTAAGAATATGTCTATTTTTTATAAATTTTTCAATCTTTTTTTCATTTCTTTTGCTGCAAGTGCATAGCCACCATTTGATGCATCTACAAAGTGTGTATGTTTACCGTGTCTTTGAAAAATTAAACATGTCATTAATGCTGAATCTGATTTATGAATACCATAAATTATGTTTTTACTTTTGAACTCTTTTTCTAAAAAAGTTTCTATTTCTTGACTTTCTTTGTTTGTTGTACAAATAACCATTCTTAGCATATCATCAAATTTTTCAGTATCAGTTGTATGTGTTATTCTATCTTTATAGATACTCCAATTTCCAATAGAAAATTTCATTAATAAAAGACCTAAAAGATTTTCAAATAGAAGTCTAAATATAACAAATATTTTTAAAATTTTATTTTTACTAAAAACAGAAGCTTCAATACTTAGCCTTTTTGGATTGAAAGATAAAACCAATTGATTGATTTTTTGTATAGGATTTCTTTTTTGATAGATTCCAGCTATTTCTTCAATCTTGTTTATACAATTTTTATAAATTTCATTTTGTTTTTCTAAATTTATAGCTTTTATTAGTATTGAGATTGTTTCATCTTTTGGAGATTTTATATCCTCCCATCTACACTCTAAGCCTTGAAAATTAGCTTCATAAGAAATATCAGTAGATTCATCAATTTTAAATGTTTCATACTCTGTTTTTAGTAACTCTTCTGCTAGTTCTAGACCTTTTCCTCTTACAATTGCTTGGATATAATTTTCAGAGATTTTATGTTTACATATCTCGATAAGAAAGCCTCTTTTTTCTATTTCTTTTATACTTACTATTCCAATTCTTAACTCTAAATCAAAAGAGTCTTTAGCAATTTTTTTAGCTTCAATTAATACTTTTTTTGATTTTTCTACTAAACTACTTGGAATAATTAAACTAGAACCATCTCCACCAAAAATATATGGAAAATCTAATTTATCATCAATATTTAATACACCAATTATTGATAAAGCTGCTACAAAATTAACTTGTTTGTATTTTCCTTCTTCAATAGCTTTTGTAGAATCTTTAATATCACAAACTAAAATATGCCAATCATTAGGAACTTTAGAAAAGTTCTTATCCTCCATGATTTTGGAAAACTCTTCAATAGTCTTTAAATCATTGTAAAAATTTCTATTCATTTTAAGAAATCACTTTAAATAATACGCCAGTTGTTATAAATGATATTAAAATACCATATCCAACAATTGCAGAACTAAGTCTTGGTGCAAGTCCAGCCATAGATGCAATTGCTCCAGCTGTTATCATTGGTGCCATTCCTGCTTCCATTATTGATACGATTGAAGCTTGATTATTCCAGTTAAATAAGCTAGAAATTCCTATTGCAATTATTGGTGCAATAATTAATTTTACACTTAAAGCCACACTAAATGGTTTTAAATCTTCCTTTGGAAGTTTTAATTTTAATTGAAGCCCAACGGCAACTAAAGCAACAGGTACGATAGTACTAGCAAATGAGTTTAACACTTTTGAAATTATTGGATTGAATTCTACTCCCATTAAAAATAGTGAAGTAATTAAAGCAATAACAGGTGGAAATGTGAAAACCTTTAAAGTTATGATTTTAAAAGTTAGTTGTGTTTTATTTGAATAGTATGAAGCGATAAAAGTTCCATAAGTTGCAAGGGCGATAAAAGTTCCTAATTGGTCATAAACTAAAACATAAGCAAGGGCAGATTCTCCCATATAAGCATTTATTATGGGAATACCTAAAAATGAACTGTTTGTTAAAATTGATACAAGCATTAAACAACCAGTTATTTCCCTTGAAAATGAGAAAAATCTCGATAAAAGTAGTATCAAAATTGCACTTAAAATCATTACACTCCAAGCTATGACTATTGGAATTACCATATCTATAGAAAAACTTAGTTTTGGTACTTGAAGTAAAATCATCGCTGGAAGTGAAATATAAATTACAAATTGATTTAAAATAGTAGGTGCATCTTTTGAAAAGATATTTAATCTACTAATTACATAACCAATTAAAATTGCAAGTAAAATTAATGCAAAATTTTCCATAAACTTTTACCTATTTAGAAGTTGTTTTTTAGGCAAGTCTCTGCTTCGCAAGGCTCTTGATTTGTAATTTCTCCAAATTCTTGAACATAATCAATTCCCCACTTATACATTTCTTTTAAAACGGGTTTTAATTTCTTTCCAATTGGTGTAAGGCTATATTCAACTTTTGGTGGAACTTCTGCAAATACTTCTCTGTGAATAATGTTTTTTTCTTCTAGTTCTTTTAGCTTGATAGTCAAAGTTTTTTGAGTAATTTCATTAATATCTTCATGTAAATCTTTAAATCTTTTATTATTTTCTAATAAATGCCAAATAATTGCTAATTTCCATCTGTCGTTAAATATATCTAGAGTTACCGCAACTGAGCATTTATACTCTTTATCATTTATATAATACATAGCTAAATCCTTTATAAATAAAATTATATCATAAAAGATATAAATTTCTATTACTTACCTAAAGTAAAGTAAGGTAAAATTAAGTTCATTAGGTTTATAATTTTCCAAATGGTTAAGAAAATTTTTCAAAAGGAGTATTTATGAAAAAAGTTTTAATACTAAATGGGCATCAATATTATGATGTAGTTGCAGTTGGTAAATTAACTCAAGATTATATAGATAGTGCAAGTGAATTTTTTAAAGAAAATGGTTTTGAAGTTAAATATACTCATATAGAAAAGGGGTATGATATAGAAGAAGAGTGCCAAAAATTTGAGTGGGCTGATTATATTTTATTTCAATATCCTGTTTATTGGATGGGTGTTCCTTGGATTGCAAAAAAATATATAGATGAAACTTTTACTCAAGGAAGACACTATTCAAGTGATGGAAGAAGTAGAAGTGATGAGAGTAAAACTTATGGAACAGGAGGTTTATTAAAAGGTAAAAAATATATGTTAAGTGTAACTTACAATTGTCCAACAAGTGAATTTGGAAACAAAGATGGATTTTTTGATGGATTGACTTTAGATGAAGCTCATGTGGCAACACATAAAACATTTCAATTTTGTGGACTAGAGCCACTTAAAACTTATTCAGTTCATGATATTTTTAAAGGTGATTTAGATTTAAAAAAAGAGTTAGAGAAATTCGAAGCAGTTTTAACTGAAAACTTTTTATAGGAATAAATATGAAAAATATAGTAATAGTTGCAACAATAAAAGTAAAAGAAGCTTTTAAAGAGGAAGTTTATAATGAACTTTTAAAACTTCACAAAGCAACTCATGAATTTGATGAAGGTTGTATTCAGTATGATTTACATAAAGATTTAAGTGATGATTTTAGTTTTACTTTTGTAGAGACTTGGGAAAGTCAAGACTTTTTGTCTTTACATGAAGAAAAAGAGCATTTTAAAACTTTTGTATCAAAAATTGAAAACAAAATAGAGGGATTAACAATCAACAAATTAGAAAAGTTAGAAATCTAAAAGGATTTTTTTATGAGCCTATTATTAAAAAGTGCAAATATTGGAGCATTAGAGTTAAAAAATAGAGTTGTAATGCCACCTATGTGTATGTATAAAAGTGATGAGAGTGGAGAAATAAAAGATTTTCATAAATATCACTATGTATCAAGAGCTTTAGGTGGAGTTGGATTTATTATAGTTGAAGCAACTGCAATTGAGCCAAAAGGAAGAATTTCATCAAATGATTTAGGTCTTTGGGATGATTCTTTAATAGAAAAACATAAACAATTAAACAAAGATATACACTCTTTTGGTGCAAAAACAGCAATTCAAATTGCTCATGCGGGAAGAAAATCAACTGTTATTGACTCAACTCCAATTGCTCCAAGTTCAATTGCTTTTTCAAAAGAAGCTCCATTTAAAATTCCAAAAGAAGTTTCAATAGAAGAGATTAAAAATATAAAAGAATTATTTATAAATGCAGCTTTTAGAGCAAAAGAGGCAGATTATGATGCTATTGAACTTCACGCAGCTCATGGCTATTTATTATGTGAGTTTTTATCACCAATTTCAAATAATAGAACAGATATTTATGGTGGAACTTTAGAAAATAGATGTAGATTAGTTTTAGAAATAGCCACTGAGATTAAACAAAAATTAGATTTGCTTTTGATTGTTAGAATTAGTGCAGATGAGTGGATGAGTGGAGGTTGGAATATTGAAGATTCTATTTATTTATCAAAAGAGTTAGAAAAAATTGGTGTTGATGCAATTCATGTATCAAGTGGTGGAAATTTAGAAAAACCAGATAACGCTCCAACAATTGAACCTTTATATCAAGCTTCTTGGGCAAAAAAAATAAAAGAAAATATAAATATTCCAGTCATTGCAGTTGGATTAATCACAACACCAAAAGAGGGTGAATATTTACTTGAAAATAAATTTTGTGATTTTGTAGCATATGGTAGAGAGTTACTTAGAAATTCAAATTTTGTATTTAATGCTGCAAATGAGTTTGAAGAAAAAGAGAAAATAAACAGCTCTTATCAAAGAGCTTTTGTATAATAAAAAAAAGAAAAAATTTAATTTAAAAGGAAAAATTATGGAAAAAACATTTATGGAAGCTATGGATTTTAGACATGCTTGTAAAGTATTTGATGAGAGTAAAAAAATCAATGATGAGGATATGAATTTCATTTTAGAAGCAGCTAGAAAATCTCCTAGTTCATTTGGAATGGAGCCATGGAAGTTTTTAGTTATTACAAATGAAGAGTTAAAAGTAAAACTTAGACCATTTTGTTGGGATCAACCTCAAATTACAACTTGTTCTCATTTAGTTGTAATCTTAACTGCAATTGAAAATGTAAAACCTGAATCTGGAGTTCCTAGAAAGAAATTTGCAAGAAGAGAGATGCCAGAAGAGAAATACGAGTTTTATTTAAATTTATATAAAAGTCATTTAACTAATACAAAAACTCTATTAAATGATGAAAATGTTTACTATTGGACAGCAAGACAAACATATATTGCTTTTGGAAATATGATGACAGCAGCTGCTATTAAAGGTATTGATTCTTGTCCTATTGAAGGGTTTGAAAAAGAGAAAGTTGAAGAAGTTTTAGGGCTAGATACGACTAAATATCAAGTATCTGTTATCTCTCCTTTTGGATATAGAGTAAATCCTCAATCTAAACAATTAAGAGAACCAATAGAAAATATTGTTGAATATATAAAATAATAATTTTAATAAAACCTCATAATTTTGAGGTTTTATTGCATTTATTTCATTTTTTATAAAAATAATACTTTTCTGATAATGTTTAATGATAAGATTCTATAATTAAATAATATTTTTACGAGGTGTGAAATGAGTGTGAATAATATTACTAAAAAATTATTAGTTATTAGTTTTGCTGAAGAAATATTAAATATTGGCTTTTCTGATAAAGACAAAATAACTTATTTTGAAACAAATAAATTTTATCTTTTAAATAGTGAAATATCTAGTTTTGATTTAATAATTTTTGATAATAGAGGAAATGAATTAAATAAGTTTATAAATACTTTTACTTTAACTAAGTCGTATAATTTTAATATTCCTATGATTTTAATAGAAAATAATATTTCAGAAGAGCTTGATTTATATAAATTAGCAAATGTTTATTTGGTTTTAAAAGCTCCTATTGATGAAGCATATTTAAAAACTAGTGTTGAGTTATGTTTAAACTATTTAAATTCAAACAAAAAAGTTCAGCTAGAAGATGGTTTTCATTTTGATAAATCAAGAGAAACACTATTTTTAGGTAAAAAAAATATAAAACTTACTAAAACGGAAAAAAAATTAGTTATGTTGTTAGCTGAAAATCCAAACAATCTTGTAAGTTATGAGCAAATTGAAAGTGTAGTTTGGAAAGGGAAAGTTTTTTCTATCTACTCTTTAAGAAATTTAATAATGAGTATTAGAGATAAAACAAGTGAAAATTTTATAAAAAATTATTCAAACAAAGGTTATATATTAAATACAGTATAACCTTTATTATAAAATTTTATTTGTTTATTGTAATAATAAACATTACACCATTTTCGATATTCTCAACACTAATATCTCCAAGAGTCTCTTTTTCTAGGATATTTTTACAAATATAAAGTCCTAACCCTGATCCATTTTTCTTGGTTTTTGTAGAAAAATATGGGTTGAATATTTTAGAAATAATCTCTTCATCTATTCCACCTGCATTATCTTTTATAAATATTTTTTGCTCATTATAAGTTTCTTCAAAACTTATATTAATAGTTGCATTTTCTATTTTTTTCTCTAAAAAAGCATCTTTTGCGTTGTTTAAAATATTTAGAATTACTTGAATTAATTCATTTTTATATAGATTTAATTTTGATAAATTTGATGGAGTAATGTTTATTTTTATATTTTCATTTAAAAATGATTTTTCAATAATTTTATTTGCATCAAAAACTATTTCATCTAAACTTACTAACTCTTTTTTTGAATCAATAGAAAAGAAATTTCTAAAATCATCAATTGTATTTGACATATATTGAACATAATTATTCATATCTTCCATTGAACTATCTATAAAGTTTTTATCAAGTTTATTCATATTGCTTTTTAGTTTTATTCTTGTAATCATTGTTGAAATAGATGCAAGTGGTTGTCTCCATTGATGAGCAATTACTGAAATCATCTCTCCCATTGCTGAAAATTTTGATTGATGAATTACCATCTTTTCTTTCTCTTTTAGTTCTGATAAATCCAAAATACAAACCATTTTGTATTCAATACCATCAAAATTTAGGTCTTTTATTTTAATAATTACAGGAATTATGTCTCCATTTTTTGTTATAAGTGAAATTTCTTGAAATAGTTTTTCGTTGAATTTTATAAATTTTTCTTTTGATGTGGGAATTAAAATACCAGTTGCAAGTTTGTCAAGTAGTTCATTTTTATCTTCATATCCTAAAATTTCCAATAACGACTTATTTATATTTTTTATAAATCCATTTTCAATTATTAAAATTCCTTCAATAGTATTATTGATAATTTCATTTAAGTTTATAAAAAAATTATTTTTGTTTTCCATTTATTTCCAAATTTTTTATTGCTATTATATCAAAATGTTAAAAATAGGCAAAGTAAAAGATCTTAGCAGATTTTTTATCATTATAACTACAAAAGTATGTTAAACTTATCATTATTTTCTTATTAAGTGAGAATGTCATGAATTCACAAGAACTAAAACTATCAAAGGACTCTTTTTTATTATCTGAAACGGATGAAAAAGGAATTATAAGATTTGCAAATGAGGAATTTTGTCAATATGCTGAATATAGGTTAGAAGAGTTAATTGGTCAAGCTCATAATATTGTTAGACATCCAGATATGCCAAAAGCTGCATTTGAAGATTTATGGAAAACAGTTAAAAGTGGAAAATCTTGGAAAGGTTTTGTAAAAAATAGAACAAAATCAGGGAAACACTATTGGGTATTTGCCACAGTTTTCCCATTTACATCATGTGATGGCTCAAAGGGCTATATTTCATGTAGAAGAATGGCATCTCAAAATGAGATTGACAAATATGAAGAACTTTATAAAAAAATGAAATAGGTTGATAAGATGTTAATGTATTTAAAAAGAATGTCAATTAAAAATAAAATTAAAATGTTGAGCTATTTCCCATTGGCTTTTATTTTATGTTTTTCATTATTTGTTAGTTTTGAAACATATAAAAAGGTTAGTCATTCACAGCGTGTGAAAGAGGTTTTAACTTTAGATACTAAAATCTCATTGTTACTACATGAAACTCAAAAAGAAAGGGGAACAACTGCTGGATTTTTAGGAAGTAAAGGTACTAAGTTTGCAGATGTTCTAGGAAAGCAAAGAGAACTTACAAATGAAAAATATGAGGATTTTGTAAAACTATTAAATACAATAAGTGATGATAAGTTACCTGAAAATAGTAAAAGCTATATTGACTCAGTATTAAAAGAATTCTCAAAACTTAAAGATATAAGAAGTGAAGTTGATAGTTTAAAAATAGAGGCAAAAAAAGCAATTGGATATTATACAGATATAAATGCTAATCTTTTGAGTTTTATTGGATTATCATCTGCCCTTGCTACAAATGAAGATGTAGTTAGACATAGTATTGCTTATTATAATTTTTTAATGGCAAAAGAGAAAGCTGGTATTGAAAGAGCCTTAGGGACAAGTGTTTTTGCTGCAAAAACGTTTGCTTTGGGAATGTTTACAAGATATGTAGGACTTGTAAATGAACAAAAAATGTTCACAGATATTTATCTAATGTATTCAGGTACTGAAAGAGCTTTTTATGATGAAAAGATAAAAGATCCTGTTATTTCAGAAGTTCAAAAAATGAGAGAGGTTCTTTTATCATTTGGAGAGAATAGAGATGTTGTATTTGATGTAAATCCAACTGTTTGGTTTGAAAAAATTACACAAAAGATAAATCTTTTAAAAGAAGTTGATGATTACTTATCAAAAGAACTTATATTATCAATAGATACAGAGATTTCTTCTGAATCAACTAAATTGTATGCGGTAATTACTCTAAATGTTTTAGTGATACTTTTATGTTTATATTTTGTAAATTTCTTTAATTCAGCTATTTCAAGGGCTATTGATAAAATATATTTAGGTGTTCAACAATTTATGTCTTATTTAAATAGAGATATTAATGAACTTGAGTATATTGATTTAAATACAAGAGGTGAATTAGGTGCTCTTGCTAGAATGGTAAATGAGAGTATTGATAAAATTAATAACTCACTAGAAAAAGATTTACTTTGTGTTGGAGAAGCTGCGATTACTTTAGATAAATTTGAGAAGGGTTACTACTCTTGTAGGGTTCATTCAAGTGCTGCTAATCCTCAAGTTCAAACATTGGCAAAAACAATTAATAAAATGCTTGATACTCAACAAAGAATAAATACAGAGATATTAAGGGTTTTATCTGAATATTCTAAATATAACTATATGGATAGAATAAATAGTGATGATATATATGGTGAGTTAAAACAACTAGTTGAAGGTATTAATACTCTTGGTGATGCAATTACTACTATGTTAATTGAAAATAAAAACAATGGAGATATTTTACTAAATGGTTCAAATCAACTTTTAAATAATGTTGATGAATTAAATAAAGCTTCAAATGATGCAGCAGCAAGACTTGAAGAGACAGCGGCTGCTGTTGAAGAGATTACAAGTAGTATTGTAAATAGTACTCAAAATGTAAATAAAATGGCTCAAAATGCAACTGAATTAAGTAATTCTGCAACAAATGGTCAAAGATTGGCTAAAAAAACAAATGAAGCAATGAGTGAAATTGATGAAGAGGTAAATGCTATAAATGAAGCAATTACAGTAATCGACCAAATTGCATTCCAAACAAATATCCTTTCACTAAATGCAGCTGTTGAAGCTGCAACTGCTGGAGAAGCAGGAAAAGGATTTGCTGTTGTTGCACAAGAAGTAAGAAATCTTGCAGGAAGAAGTGCCGAAGCTGCTCGTGAGATTAAATCTTTAGTTGAAAATGCAACTGCAAAAGCGAATGAAGGTAAAGATATAGCTGATGAGATGATAAAAGGATATAGTCATCTAAATGATAATATTACTAATACAATATCTATTATTAGTGATGTTCAAAATAATGCAAATCAACAAAGAAATGCAATTGAGCAAATTAGCGATGCTATTAATAGTTTAGATAATCAAACTCAAATAAATGCAAATATTGCAAATCAAACTAATGAAATTGCATCTGAAACACTAACTTTAGCAAAAAAAGTTGTAACTGCCGTAAGCTCAAAAAAATTTAAACAAAAATAAGAGGAGATATTTTCCTCTTTTCTTAATCTTACAAAATTTCAAAAAAAAGATTTAAATAAAACAAATAACTTTTAAACGATACTATTGTGATACTTTTTTGATGCTATAATTATCTAATATAAAAAGAGGATACTAAAATGAAAAAATTAGTCTTTATAGTATTTATCGGAATCCTATTTTCAGGTTGTATTGAAAGTAGTCAAGTTACAAAAGAAGATTGTCAAAAAATAGGTAAATCGTACCAAATGAAAAAAGTATTTAATTATAGAAATGGTGAGTATGAAAATAGAGCTGAATGTATTTAAAAGTAATTTTTTAATAGTAAACTTAGTAAAATAACTAAGATATTAAAAATAAGGTTTTAAATGATTGATTATATAGCTTTAGAGAAATATGGACGAGAATTATCTGTTTTATTTGTAGAGGATGATGAAGGTATTTCAAAAGAGATGAACTTTTTGCTTGGAGATATATTTACAAAAGTTGATAGTGGATTTGATGGAATAGAAGGTCTGTCAAAATATAACCAATATTTCCAAGCTAATGAAAAATATTATGATTTATTAATAACAGATATTAGAATGCCAAATATGAATGGTATAGAATTAATAAAAAATATCTACTCAATAAATCCTTCTCAAAAAGTAATAGTTCTATCTGCTCATAATGAATCAGAATACTTAATGGAACTTGTAAATATAGGAATTGCACAATTTATTTTAAAACCAATAGATTATAATAATTTTTTAGATGTGATATATAAAGTATCTAAAATGATTTATGAGGATAAATTACTTAATAATAATGATAAAAAAGAGATAAGCCCGTTTATAAATATAACAGATGAGCTAATTTGGAATAAAGAGTTAAAACAACTTTTTTTAAATAATAATATATTTAAATTGACAAAAAAAGAGTTGCATTTAATAGAATTACTACTTCAAGTGCCAGAAAAAACATATACAAATAAAGAGATAATGTTTGCTTTATGGAATGATGATTTTGACACAATACCAGATATCGCAAATCTGAAAAATCTTATATCAAGACTAAGAAAAAAACTTCCAAATCTAAATATAGAAAATATTTATGGATTTGGATATAGGCTTAATATTAAAAGTTAGTGAAGATTATCACTAACTAAATAATTTTAGAAATTTACATTTCCTAATAATTCAGAACTTGTAAGTGATGCTTCTACATTTGAAAAATTAAAATAATCCCCACAAATACCAAGAGTTTTATTCTCATTTAAATAATATGTCATATCTAAAGAGTTTTTTACAAATGCAAATTTCCAAAGATGAGGAATCATATTAAATGTTTTTAAATGCTCTTTTGTGTTTTCATCAAAACTATTTAAAAATATCTCTAAAATTTCTTCTTTTGTTTTAGTATTTACTTCATTTGCAAACTTTCTTGAAGAGTGAATTACGTAAGAGCTAAAATCTTTATATAGATATTTTTTTGAGTTATTAATAATATTCTCTACGCAAGAATTTTCATAAACTAAATTTTCATTAAGTTTTAGATTTGCATTTGAGTATAAAATTAGTGAAAATACAGAGTCATAATTTATCTTTTCTAATTCATTTTTGATATTTTCTTCTAAATCAATATTCATTTCTAATATTTGAGTTGCAGGAATTGTAAGAAAAAGTTTGTCAAAACCTGTATAGTTGTTATTGTTTTCATCTACTAAATTCCATTTATTATCAATAAATTTTGCTTCAATGATTTTTGTATTTGTTTTTAGATTTTCTTCATTTATTAAAAATTTACAAATTTTATTCATACCATTTATAGGTAAAAATTCATCATATCTATTTTTTATTACTTTGTTTCTTACTAAATCAGAGCAAAATGATTTTAAATCTTCAGTAATTGGAATTAAAAAAGGAGTTCCATGGTCTATAAATTTATCATCAATATATTTTATGCTAAGTCTTCCCCCAACACCTCTTGATTTTTCAAAAATTGTAATATCTTCAAATTGAAGTTTTAAATTATCATATAAATTACAGCCAGAAAAACCAGCTCCTATTATTGCTATTTTCATATAAATCCTTATGCTAATTTAAATTTTTTGCTAATAATACTAATAAAATCTTTAATAAATAAAAAAAGAGTCATTTGTGAGTCATTTATAAGTTATAATGAATGTAAAGCCAAAACAAGGAAATAAAATGGAAGAGAGTATCGTATTTGCCGTAGCTATTATAGTTTTTTCATTAATCGTAGTTATAAAAGGTGTTAAAATTGTTCCTCAATCAGATTTATATGTAATTGAGAGATTAGGAAAATTTAACAAAATCTTACATGGTGGATTTCATCTGATTATTCCTGTAATTGATAGTGTTCGTTCAATTTTAACTTCAAGAGAACAGTTAGTTGATATTGCAAAACAATCAGTTATTACAAAAGATAATGTAAATATTTCTATTGATGGAATAGTTTTTTGTAAAGTAGATGATGCAATGCAAGCAACTTATAATGTTGTTGATTTTAAAAATGCAATTGCAAATCTTGCAATGACAACTTTAAGAGCTGAAATTGGTGGTATGGATTTAGATGATACTTTATCAAATAGAGAGACTTTAAATGCAAAATTACAAAGTGAACTTGGAAGTGCCGCAACAAACTGGGGTATAAAAGTAACTAGAGTTGAGATTTCTGATATTTCTGTTCCACAAGAAATCGAAAGAGCTATGAATATGCAAATGGAAGCGGAAAGGGAAAAAAGAGCTATTGAGACGAAAGCTAGAGCTGATAAAGAGGCAGTTATCAGAAAAGCAGAAGCCTTTAAACAAGAAGAGGTTTTAAAAGCAGAAGCAATTGAAAGAATGGCAGATGCAAAAAGATATGAGCAAGAACAGCTTGCTGCAGGTCAGCAAGAAGCGATGAGACTTATAAATATCTCTATGATGGAAAATGAAAAAGCAGCAGAATTTTTACTTGCAAAAGATAGAATTGCAGCTTTTAGAGCCTTAGCTGAAAGTGGTTCGACAGATAAAATGATTTTACCTTATGATGTAACTCAAATGATAGGTTCAACTTCTGTTTTAGGTGATGCTTTTTTCAAAGGAGTAAGTAATGGAAACTCAAATAATGCTTAGTTTAATTGACCCATACATTCTTTTAGCTATTGGAATTTTATTTATTGCTTTTGAGGCGATACTTGGTTCTTTTATAATTATTTGGTTTGGTATTGGATTTGGAATTACTGCATTTATTAGTAATTTTTATACATTTTCTGATGGTATTTGGCAATTAGCAACTGTTTCATTTATCTCTATAATTTTATTGTTAGTTTTTAGGAAAAAAGTTTTAGAAACTATTTTTAAATCAAAAACTGAAATTTCTGATGATTTTTTTAATGAAAGAGGAATAGGTGAGATTAAAAACTCTAAGGTTTTTTATAAAGGAACTTATTGGGAAATTGATTCAGAAATTAAAACAGATAGTTTTGAAGAGGGTGAAAAAGTAGTTGTTTTAAAAACTTTTAAAAATAGTGCAACCATACAAAAAAGGTAGAAAATAATAATCTACCCTTTTTGTATTATTTGTAATATGATTCATCTAAAATGGGTAGTTCTCCATCTGCATACTTTAATAAAGTATTGTATATTTCATCTTTTTTCTTTTCTAAATAAGTTTTTATTTCATTCTCTTTTAAAAAATTAAAAGTATTTTCACCTATATAAGGAGTAATTACGATATCTACGTTTTTACTCTTTAGCCAGTTTGATATCTCTTTTTCATCTTTGTTGTCATTTTTTAATATTTCTGTTTTTGATAGGTCAATAAATGCGAAATATTGGGCATTTACGAACTCGTTTGATGTAAAATTATTTTCATCTTCACACTCTACTGGTATTGCAATCATTCTATCTCCTTATTGTATTTTGTATCTTATTGATACTAAAATTCAAAGCCAAAGGACTCAACTTAACTAACCATTAAAACCATTTATGATTATATCATGCTAGGATTTTATAGTCTATAGATAAATAGAGAAATTCTTAATCTTTTTTTATGGAAAAATTAATAAAATACACTTTTTGAAAAAAAATAAAGATATTAAAAAAATAATAAAATTGTGGTGAAAAATAAATGATGGAATATATAGCAGAAATTTTCTATGCTATTTTTATTTTTG
>ERZ724503.252-NODE-252-length-20828-cov-5.079141_pt1 | contig 20828 bp, 21 predicted proteins | sample MGYA00376036_ERZ724503 | MGnify/ENA primary metagenome ERZ724503 (study PRJEB28724, sample SAMN07190885) | wastewater metagenome | isolation source: influent of sewage treatment plant in Hong Hong | place: Hong Kong | collected 2016-03-17 ...
CCTGTATCCGTGCGCGAAGCCGCGGGCAGCCGTATTGCTGCTACACGGAGGAGGCCAAAGCCGTCATGCGTGGGATGCGACAGCGCAGCGCTTACACGCACGCGGCTACCTCGCGGCGGCCTACGATGCGCGCGGACACGGGGATAGTGACTGGGACCCGGATGGCCGCTATGACCTTGATCGACTCGGCGGCGACCTGCTCGCGGTGCGTTCGCACGCGGCAGGTGGGCACCCTGTTGTGGCCATTGGAGCTTCCCTCGGCGGTCTGACGATCCTGGGCACTCACCTACTCGCATCACCTGACCTGTGGGACGCCGTGGTGCTGGTGGACATCACTCCACGCATGGAGATGCAGGGCGCACGGCGCGTCGTCGCATTCATGGCGGCGCACCCCGACGGTTTCGCCGATCTTGAGTCTGCCGCCGAGGTTATCGCCGCGTACAACCCACACAGATCGAAGCCAAGCAGCCTCGACGGACTACGGAAGGTCTTGCAGCAGCGCGCCGACGACCGTTGGGTATGGCGGTGGGATCCGGCCTTTGTGGCGTCGAATTTTGGCTTCCTGCAAGGTAATCCAGATGAGGGCGCAGCGGAGTTCGACCGGATGAGCATGGTGTTGATCGACGGCGCACGGCAGGTATCTGCTCCTACGCTTCTTGTGCGGGGGCTGTTGTCGGACGTGGTGTCGGAGGAGACAGTGAACGACTTCGTCGACCTCGTGCCGCACGCGCGCACGGTGGACGTGACCGACGCTGGTCACATGATCGCTGGAGACGACAACGACGCGTTCTCCGAAGCCGTCATCGATTTCCTCGACGAGGTTGTCTAAATCGAGCTAGAGGGAGAGCTTGTCCCGGGCACGTTCAAGCTCGGCCGGGTCGTGGCATGCAGTCACCAGGACACGCGACGCCCAGGGGCGCGTGCTGATGTAAGCGACGGTCGGCCAGGTCACGAGAATGCCGAACGCCAATAGCGCGGTCGCTGCGGGATCCGACAAGGAACGCACCCCTTGACGAATGGTCCCCAACGACTCGTTTGCTCGAAGTTGCCCGCCGTGCCCGTCGCAGCAAAATGCACAGCACCACCGCCGCACCCACGAGCTGCAAAATAGGACCTTCTGGTATCGCTCCGATACTAGCAGTACCATAAATACAACACATCGGAGTGTTGAACAGGAGACCGACATGCATACGCAGTGGATCGAACAGCGCACCGTCCAGCGAGTTTCGTTGCGAGAAGGCCTGGTTCTGAGTCTCGACGACTACAACGAACTCGTCATCGCGCGGCCCATGAGGCTGACCTTGCCGGCGATCGGGTCGCATCCGTCCGAAGAAGTGCTTATCGATCCCGCCCGGGTGTCGGCTCAGGAGCGTCCACTACTCGATTTGGCCGGCGCAGTGTGCACACGGGCCTGGTGCGATGACGAGGGGGCGCTGCATTTGGGCTTCTCCCGCGGGCATTGCATCGATGTCGATCCCGACAGCCACGAGACGGCGTGGGAGCTGTACGGCAAACGGCATGGCTACATGGCTTGCCTCCCGCATGGACGTGTGCGCGTCGTTCGCCATGACCTGGTCGATGACGAAACTGACGGTGCTGCAAATTGATTCGATGATTCGGAGCCGGGTTGCCGAGATAGCCGCCGTTTGCCCGGGGGTCGCGCGGGCAAATAGGAAACCGTTAGTATCGGTGCTATACCGATAGTTCCACTCTTGAGGGGGCGTGACGGTGGCTGATGATGTCCACGGTGTCGGGACCGTTTCTCGACGCGTCCGTCTTGCCGACCCCGCAGCGTCGCCGGAATACAGTGCGCGGCTGGCCAGGCTTGCCGCCTTCACGGTTCACCACAAGGCGCTCGTGATCGGTGGGTGGCTCGCCATTGCAGTGGTGCTAGCGCTGTTGTTCCCACAGCTCGAAACCGTTGTGCGGCGACAGTCGGTCGACCTCATTCCCCGGGACGTGCCGTCATTTCAGACTGTTGACCGCATGAGCGCTGCGTTCGGCGAGCAAGGGTCGAAGACGATGCTGTTCGTCGCCATGGAAAGCCCCGCTGGGCTGACGCAGCAGGCGCGGGATCGATACTCGAGGCTCGTCGAGCGCCTTCGAGCCGATCACGCCCACGTGCTGCTGGTGCAGGACTTGCTGGCCGATCCCGTGATGAAGGCACAAGCCGTCAGCGCAGACGGCAAAGCGTGGTTCCTACCGGTGGGGGTGGCCGGGACTCTGGGTGATCCCACTGCAGCGGAATCGGTGCAGGCAGTCCGCGCCACCGCCCAACGCGCCTTCGACGGGTCGGACATCACCGTCCGCGTGACCGGTCCCCCGGCAACCTTCAGTGACCAAATCGCTTCTGCCGAACACGATTTGCTGTTCATCTCGATCGCAACGGCCGGGTTGATCGCGTTGATCCTGCTGATGGTCTACCGGTCGTTGTTTACCGCGTTATTGCCCTTGCTAGTCATCGGGCTGAGTCTGGCCGTCGGCCGTGGTGTCTTGTCCGCATTCGGGCAGCTGGGCATGCCGGTTTCGCAGTTCACCGTGGCATTCATGACCGCGATCCTTCTCGGCGCAGGAACCGATTACACAGTCTTTTTGATCAGCCGGTACCACGAACAGCGGCGCGCCGGTACCCCTGCCGATCTCGCTGTCATTCACGCGACGGCCAGCATCGGACGAGTGATCTTCGCGTCGGCAGCTACTGTCGCCCTGGCTTTTCTGGCCATGGTCTTCGCCACGCTGAGCGTGTTCGCCGGATTGGGACCAGCGTGCGCGGTTGCCGTACTTGTGGGCTTCCTGGCTACGGTGACACTGTTGCCGCCAGTGTTGGCGTTGGCGGCCCGACGCGGTATCGGTGAACCCAAGCCCGACCGCACCCGCCGGTACTGGAACAGCGTCGCTGTGGCGGTCGTGCGTCACCCTCGGCCGTTGCTCGTTGCTAGCTTGATGATCCTCCTGGCTCTTTCCGGTGCAGCTGCCACGATGAAGATCAGCTACGACGACCGAAAAGGACAACCTCCCACCACGGCTAGCAATGAGGGCTACCAGCTCCTCGACCGACACTTTCGCAAAGACGTCGTCATCACCGAGTTCCTAGTGGTCGAAAACCCCGTCGACATGCGCACCGGGAAAGGGCTGGCCGACCTCGACGAAATGGCATCGCGCATCTCCCAGATCCCCGGCGTGGTCAAGATATCCGGAGTCACCCGTCCGGCAGGCACCCGCCTTGACCAAGCGCAATTATCGTGGCAGAACAGGCAAATCGGCGACAAGATGGCCGGTGCCGTCGCCGATGGCAATTCCCGCCGCGATGACCTCGCCAAGCTCACCGATGGAGCCAACCAACTGGCCAACGGACTCGCGCAGCTCGACACATCTGTACGGACCGCACTGAAACCATTAGGCCCAGTGCTCACCCAAGCACAGTCCGCCGGCCAGGACTTCCAACGGTTTGCCCCACTTCTGCACCAACTCTCAGCGACCAGCCCCAGTATCGACAACGCAATACAAGCCGGCCCAGGCATCCGCCCGCTGGCCGAACGCACACAAGGCGCCATCGACACCTTGAACCCGCTCGTCGACCTGCTCAATGGGTCACCCTGGTGCGTCACAACTCCCCAATGCGCTCAAATCCGCGACCAGGTCCAGATCCTGGTTGCTCTGAGAAACAACGGATTCTTCTCCCAGGTCGCCGCGCTGGGTGACCGCTACGACCCCGCCACCAACGCCACCGTAACCGGCACCATCGCCGACGTTCAGACTGCCGTCAATGCCATGAACAAGGCATTCGGCGCGCTGGGAAAGCCCGCCGATCTCGCGGCCAACATCACCCGGCTACAAGACGGCATCAGCCAGCTCGCCTCCGGTTCCCGCGCGCTGGCCGATGGGGTAAAGACGCTGGCGGACAGCAATATTGAGATGCTATCCGGTATGAGCCAAATCGCCACCCAGCTTCAGAACTCGTCTCGCGCGTCCGCGGGTTCGGATGCCGCGTCCGGCTTCTACCTGCCCGCAGACGCCTTTGCGAACCGCCAATTCGCCGACGTCGCAAAGCAGTTCCTGTCACCCGATGGGAAAACGGCGCGATTCGCAGTGGAGACCAGCAACGATCCCTACAGCGTCGAAGCGATGGACCTTGCCCGCCAGATGACCCAAGTCGCCGATGGAGCCAGGCCGAACACCTCGCTGGCGAACGCCACGATCTCTGTCGCCGGCTTCCCCGCGGTCAATTCTGATATCCAGCGTCTGCTCTCGTCCGACTTCATCCAACTTGCCATCGCCACCCTGGTCATCGTTGGACTCATCCTGGTGGTGCTACTGCGCGCGCTCGTGGCACCGCTGTATCTCCTTGGCACCGTGGTGCTGAACTACCTCGCCTCACTCGGCATCGGAGTCATCGTTTTCCAATGGATACTCGGTCATGAAATCGCCTGGCCTGTACCGCTATTAGCCTTCATCATTCTGGTGGCAGTCGGTGCCGACTACAACATGTTACTGGTATCGCGACTGCGGGAGGAGAGCGGCAGCAATCTGCGTATCGGCGTTCTACGGACGGTCGCCACCACAGGCTCGGTCATCACCTCCGCCGGCCTGATCTTCGCCGCGAGCATGTTCGGCTTGATGATCGGCTCGGTCGCGATCATGATCGAGACCGGCCTCATCATTGGCTGCGGACTGCTGTTGGATACTTTCCTGGTCCGGACGCTGACCGTACCCGCCATCGCTACTTTGCTGCGCGAACGGAGCTGGTGGCCACAACGTCTCGCCACTAGACCAAGGACTGCGGCACCGTCGCGATACCGCCCGACAGTCGACGTCGGCGCGTGAGCATGCAGCTTGCCCTCACATCACGTTTGAGCCGTTGACCGCCCACGGCGCTTGGACTCACTGGGTGGGCGCCCATTCCACCGAATATGGGCTCGAGTGAATGCGGCCGTCTCCGAATAGCCAAGTCGGCGTGCAGTTTCCTCGACAGTGAGTCCCGAACTCAACAGCTCGGCGGCCAGCGCTGCGCGAACCTCGTCTGCGAGTGCGCGGTAGCTGGTTCCCTCTCCCGCCAAGTGACGGTGCAACGTGCGATCGGTGATGCAGAGTTCCCTCGCGATGGTCGCCATGGATGGGATCTGGGTCGAATCTTGGATCATCCGCATCCGCACCCAGGCTGATATGCCACGACGGGTTCGTCGACGGTTCAATAACTCCTCGCACTGGCGGATACAGATCGCCGCAGTCTGGGGATCTGGCGCGGGCATCGGTTGGCTCACCAGATCAGCGGGGACAATCAGGGCGTTGCGCACCGCGTTCTCCACAGTGACCGTCACGTTGTCGATCTCCACCAGACTTGCCGGCAGCTGCAGATCCGCCACCTCCAGTCGCATCGCGATCGGCGCGTCAACGCCACGCATGAGCGGCGGCAAGATCTGCAGGAACATTGCAAAATCGCGTTCGAGCAGAAACCTCCGCACATCGGGAGGAACCTGGGCGTTATCAAGACCGATGACCGCTTCGGTGTTGTTGAGTTCTGGTGCGGCCAGACTCAGGTAGACGGTACTGAGTGCGGCGTACCGGCAGGCGACGTCTATCGCGTCCCCAACGGTTGGACTCGAAATCAGTGCATAACCCAGAATGCCCATGTCGGCGAAGGTGTAGCGCGCACCGGTTTCCGTACCCAGTCCCGGTTGATCGCCGAGTCGGCCGATCAGGTTGCGAATCATCGTCAGTTCCTGACTCGCATGCATCTCGCTGGTCGGGTCCCTCAACCCCTGCGACGTGAGTCCTGTTCCAGACAAACAGATTTCAGGATTGAGGCCGTGGTGTACCGCGGTCTCCAAGATGTGTCGACCCGGCGCCGAGGAGCGCGCCACGTCCCACACCGGGGCCATCGGACTAGGCATGTGTCTGAAAATATCAAATGTCTGTCTGATTCTGTCATTATCGAGCCATTGCGACCGGCCTAACGTCATGTTATGTCGACGGATCTTCTACGGCCCCCACCACGCGCGGTGCTTTCTGCAACTCGCAGCTCCGTCACTGATCTGTGGCGTCCGGTTGCGACAGGGGCTTACCGCGATCTACGGCGCCCACGCACTGCATCGGCGCCGAAGTCGGTGCCACGAACCACATTCGATCCGACGCTCGCCGAGAACATCGCCGACCCCTATCCCGAGCTGCTGCGCATTCGTGAGCATCCGGTGGTCGTCAACGAGCGGCTCGGCGTCTGGATGATGGGGCGCTACGAGGACGTGCACAAGGCCGTTCGCAACAATGAGGTGTTCTCGTCGAGGGACGGCATCATGCTGCGGTCGTTTGTCACCAGTGCTGTACTCACCACAGACCCACCCGATCACACCCGCCTGCGGCATCTGACCGCGCCCATGTTCAGCAAGCGTTCGGTACAGACTCTGGCCACAGATATTCGCGCGTTGTCCGATGAGGCGATCAGGCCACTGCGAGACGGCGACGTCATTGACATGGTCGCGGCGCTGACGATCCCCATGCCCATCAACGTCATTGCCACAATCTTGGGTATTCCCCATCCTCAGTGGCCGGCCTTTCGCACCGTATCCAACAAGTTCGCGAGACTATTCGGACCGCGGTCGGTGCACGAGGTCATGCGATACGTCGGTTCGCTACTTCAGTCCTACGTGCAGATGCGCAGCTTCATAGACGTCGAGATGGGCCGGCGGTCCAGCACGTCGGCAGACGATCTCTTGGGTTGGTTGCAGGCAGCCAAAGAATCCGGCGAGCTCAGCGATCAGGAAGCTTTCTTCTACGCGCTCATCCTTCTGGTCGCCGGCAACGAGACCACTACAAACCTGTTGGGCATGCTGCTCGTCAGGCTCGCCGAGGACCGCGAGTTCTTCCTGACGTTGAAAGCCGACCGCAGCCTGCTTCGCCCGGCGGTCGAGGAGACCGCGCGTTGGGGCTCGCCGGTGCAGTGGGTCACCAGAACCGCTACCGCGCCCTATCGGATCGGCGACACGGTAATCCCTAAGGGCGCAAAGGCGTTGCTCTTCTATGCCTCGGCGAACCGAGACCCGGCGAAGTTCAGCGACCCCGATCGGTTCGACCCTCATCGCGACACGACCGGGCACCTGGCATTCGGCCATGGACTTCACTTTTGTCTGGGCGCTCATCTCGCACGACTCGAAGTGATCACAGCGGTGGACCATCTGCTGGACGAACTCGACGGCCTGGAGCTTGCTGGACCCGTGCGCTGGGGTACCAATCCTTCACTGCGAGGACCTGTTTCGATTCCCTTACGCGTCCGGCGAGGAAGCGCTTCCTGAGCGACTGCATGCCGCCCCAATGTCGCTGTCTCCCAGTTCCATCGGAATATGACGATTCTATGTATCGAGGCCGCTGAGCGCCGCTTCGACGTAGTCGTGGACCGGTGGGTCCGCAGGCCTGCTCGTCCTAGGGATTGATGGTGTTTTCACCGACCTGGCGTCCCCACACATATTCGGTAAGCAATGGCTGCCCGAGTTCGAGGTGGTTGTAGGGAGCCAGTGATGCGCCGGTGTCGGCTACCAGGTAAGGGGCGGGCCAGAAATCCTTGGTGACTGTCTGCCAACATCCAGGGGCGCCGCCCGGGCCGCCTCGCGCATTGGAACGGGGCAGGTTATCCGGATAGACGTACGGATTCGGCGCACCGGTGAGCCCGATACGGAAGTCGATCGAGTAGCCGTTGCCGCCTGCGGATTCAACAGTCTGCGGCAGGATCGCAGCATAATTTCTTATGCTGCACAGGAATTCGGGACTGTAGGTGTTCAAGGTGCCGGTGGTCGTCACCAGGTCAGCCAGACCTCGCACCAGGTAGGGACTTCCCCGCCCCACGATGTCAGCGCCAGCGTTGCCGAAGCCCGCGGCAGCCAGCAGCGCCGCATCGAGATCGGCTCGCTGCTCATTGACGGTGCCTGCCGTGGTCGCTGCATTGTTGAGGAATTTCCAGAAATCGGGTGAGGATTGGGCATAGACGTCGGCGAGGTCGGTAAGGCGTTTGATGTCTTCGCGGATCTGCGGCATTTCAGGGTTGATGTCGTCGAGGACAGCATTGCCCGCGATGATTGATCGGCCGAAGTCGAGGCCGTGCCCGTCCAGTGCCTCGGCGGTGGCCGCAAGAGTCAGGTTGAGTTTGACGGGATCGACTTTCTGCGCGATCGACATCAAGGTTTCGAACAGGGTGTTGAATTCGGTCGTCACGTGCGAGACGTCGATCACCTGCGAGCTCGACACGCGCGCAGATGCCGGTCTCGACGGGCTACGGAAGGCTACATACTTGTTGCCGAATACCGTGCTGGCCTTGATCTCGGCGGTCACGTTGGCCGGGATCAGCTCGATGTACTTTGGAGCGACGTCCAGGGACAGTTTCGCCTTGGTGGTGTCATCTTGCTGGATCGCGCGCACCGCGGCGACCCGGCCGATTTCGACGCCGTTGTAGGTCACTTTTGCCCCGGGCTCCATGACCAGCCCAGCGCGATCCGACACCAGGGTCAAGTGCATGGCCGGAGTGAACTCACCGTGAAATTGCAGGTAGACCGTCGATACCACTACTACGACCAGGGCCAGCGCCACGGTCCCGGCCGTTCGTAACGGTGGATGGTGCCGCCAGTGATTCAGCGTGCGACCAACAGCGGCGCGATTCGACGAACGACTCACGCGGACAGGGGTTTTCATATGACGGGCTCACTGGATCGTGGTCGACTGAACCTCATAAGTGTACCTATAGTAGCACAACGCTACATAGCGTTTTGAAACTGTTAGTAGCGTTTTCTCAGCGCGGCTGGCGGATGGCGATGACGCAGGGTCACCAGGAAGTTTCAGCCAGGCCCAGTGCGAGCCGCCCGGTCCCAGCGACGACAAGCCGCAGGCGAACCGCCGGCGCACCTACCAATTCGCCGTCACGCCTCGGTTCGGGTGCGTGAGTGTGCGGCCAGAAAGTCGTCGACGATGCGGACGCACTGGTCACGGCTGATGGTGCAGAGTCCGGTCATGCGTGCGAAGACCAGCGGACCGACGAGCTGGCACTCAGCCAATTCGAGGTCGAATTCGTCAAGTTCTTCGCGAGCCTGGTCGCTCGACAGGATTTCGTCGAACGGTTTGCGGTATTGCTCGACGACCCTAGAACGCAGGCTGCCAGCCGGGCTGTCCTCATCTGCGGTGCCGTCAGCAGCAGGATCGGTGGGCCCAAGGGCGACCCAAGCCAGCGTGGTGACCTGGATCGGGGCATCGGCAAAGAGTGCGGCCTGCCGGCTGAGGATTTCAATCAGCCTCTGCCGCAGCGACCCCTCGTCGGGTGTCGGTGTAGTGACGTGCGGCAGCAGGCGCTCGAATGTGGCCGCCAGCAACTGTGATGAGCTTGCGAAATGCCGATAGAGGGTGGTGCGAGCCACCTTGGAGGCTTTGGTCACCGCGTCGATCGTGACGGCTTCGATTCCCCCGGTGGTGAGGAGTGCCGCCGCCGCGTCGAGCAGTCGGTTACGCGACCTGATCCGGCGGGGGTCGATGTCATCATCGTCGTCTGCGTATGCCGCCGGTTGAGTGCTCACTGCGTTGTCCCTTCGGAAAATGGGACCTGCGGGCGGCGTTTCCAGCAGGCGTCAAGGTATGGTACCAAGAGTAGCGTAGCGAAACTGTTCGTAGGTTTGTCCGCGGTTACGGAGAACACCCTGGTCGGTAGGCATGGCCGTCGTGTCTACGCGGGAGGGTCTTGGTGCGTCCAGAAGCTGCCAAACGAAGGCTCGTTGCAGTTGCGGTGCGGGCCCGACGATATCGCGAATCAGTGCGAAACAAGGGGATGACGATGGGTGACACAGCACATCCGGGGCCATATCTACTGCCTCCGCATACCTCGACGTGTACCGGGTGCGGGCCCGCGAATTCGCATGGATTGCAGCTGGTTGTCTATCGCGACGGTGACGAGGTCTACAGCGATGTGACGTTCGATGAGCGCCATATCGGCGCCCCAGGACTGGCGCACGGCGGCGCAGTAGCGACAGCCTGTGACGACGTACTGGGCTTCACGTTGTGGGTGGCCGGCACGCCCGCGGTGACACGCAGTCTGACAGTGGAGTATCTGCGACCTGTCCCGTTGCACGAACCGCACAGGATTACTGCCCAGATCACCGGCCGCCAAGGACGTGCTCTTCACGTCAGCGGAACGGGAGTCAGTCACGATGGCATCACCCGGTTCACCGCCAGCGCAGTCTTCGTGACGGTGGGTGTCGATCATTTCGCTGCGCACGGCGACGTGAGCGGATTCGAGGACCTGTTTGATCGGCTAGCCGGCGCGCTTCACCAACCAATTGGTGATCACAGCGTCTGAGCGTGGCGTTGGCAGCATGGCTTCGAAGTTGAGGCAGCATCGCCCCGATAGGGCGGCCGACCTTGGCGGTGTCGACACGTACCGCCGTAACAGTGCAGTAGATGCCGCGATGATGCTGGCAGTTAGCGGCGGTTACGAGGCTGTGCACGTTCGCGCGGTGGCCGCGCAGGTCGGAATCGGCGTCAGCACGCTGTACCGGTACTTCCCCTCCAAGATCCACCTCTTGGTGTCGGCGTTGACCCGCGAGTTCCAAGAGTTTGGAAACAGCCGCGATTGGACCGTCACCGCGTCGACACCGCGCGAACGCCTTCGCTTGCTCGTCGACTGCCTGCACACCGAATGGCAACCAAGACCCGCGCTTGACCGAGGCGGTGACGCGCGCCTTCGTCCTCGCCGACCACACCGCCGCCGCAGCCACCGATGAAGCGATCGACGTCATTGAAGGTCTGCTGGCAAGGACTTTGAGCGGCGGCGAGCCCACGGTCAGAGACCAGCGACTAGCGGGGCTGATCGCTGATGTGTGGCTTGCCAATTTGGCGGCGTTCAGCAGTGGGCGAATATCGGGTGAAGTCGCTCGGGATCGAATCGATAGGGCCATCGACCGCTTTGTGGACGCCACTCATGGCGATCCCGAAGTGGGCTGAGAACCTGTTCTTGATAACAGTAGAGAAAGTTCTCACAGCCTCGATCCGATAGGCATTTTTCGGTCCGTGGTGGCGGACGGGAGCGCCAGCGGACGGGAGCCGCCGCGGCGTGGATCTTTCGCCCAAATCGCGTCGGTGCTGTGTCGGGCACATTCGTAGACTTGCATCGTGGTGACGGACGCGGCACGTGCACGGGCGATCGCCGAGGAGCGACTGGCCGATCTGCCGCATCGGTGGGCCCATGTCTGCGGAGTCGCGGCGACGGCGGAGCGATTGGTCGTCGGCTTGGGCGCCATGGATGCCGACGCGGTGGTGGCTGCCGCGTGGCTTCACGATGTTGGCTATGCGCCGTCAGTTCGATCGACTGGTTTCCACCCCGTCGACGGCGCAGTGTTCGTCCGCGACGAGGGCTTTCCCGCAGTGGTGGTCTCGCTGGTGGCCTATCACACGGGCGCGGTGTTCGAGGCGCGGGAGCGCGGCCTCTTAGACGCGCTGGCCGAGTTCACGGCACCTCCGTCGTTGTTACTAGACGTGCTGACGTGCGCGGACTTGACCACTGGCCCGCAGGGCTCGCCTGTGCGAGCTGAAGATCGAGTCACGGAGATCCTGTCGCGTTACCCCGATGGGGATCCTGTGCATCGTGCGATCGAGCGGGCGGCGCCGAGCCTGTTGGCGGCGGCAGCACGAGTTAGTGCCTCCGCCGGCTAGAGACGACCTTGCCGGGCTACCCGAGGTATGGGCTGTCGCGGCGTTGAAGGTAGTGCTGAATGCGCAGCCGCATCGAGGGGTGGACGTCCAAAGATGCAAGTTCGCCTGGTGACGTCCAGGCGATGTCGGTGCTTTCCGAGTCGACTCGCAACTGTCCACCGAGCAGCCGGGTGGTGAAGCACAGCGAGAACTGTTGACGGACTTCACCGTCGGCGTAGGCCATAACGTGGCGAGGATTGGTGTAGACGCCGATGAGTCCGCTGATCTCGACGTCGAGACCGGTTTCCTCTTTCACTTCACGAACCGCCGCGTCGACGATGGATTCGCCCAATTCCATTGCGCCACCCGGCAATGCCCAAAGGTTATTGTCGCGGCGGCGAATTAGCACGATGCGATCATGTGAATCGGTGACGACGGCGGTAGTGGAGGGCACCACACTGTTTGCGGCTGGCGCGTGGGGATCGTTGTAGTAGTCGGTCCGGGCCATACGGTTCTCCAATCGGCAGGTCAGGCGTGCGTGGGTAATGGTTGGGCGGTGTTCCACACCCGTTCGAAAGAGAGTTGGTGATCGCGCCACAGCTCGGGCGCGTCGTCACGTCGAATAAAGAGGACGGGATTGTCGCTGGCGGGAGCACCGTATAGGTGCGGGTTGGCAATCAGGGTGTTGTCCGCGCGGAACATCGACGTGTACAGCGGTGTGGCGTGTGTGCGCACCTCCAAGCCTGGGGCGTCGGCGAGTGAAGCCAATCGTGCGAGTGTGATCTGGCAGCGAGCTGCTAGAACTGAGCCAATCGTCTCCTCTTCCCCGCGTTGGCTTACCGCAGCGCAATCGGGATCACCCACGATGAAGCGAATGGCGACTCCGCGTTCGGCCGCGACTGCGAGCGTTGAGCAGAACCTGGGAATGCCGTCGAAGAGGAAGGTGCCCCCGTAGACCAGGATGTCGATCTGCTCGGCGGCGCCGCCGAACAGTTGGGTCCACACGGCGACAGGGACGTCCGCGCGGCTTCGGTACACACTGACCGCGACCGTGCCGGTACCAGGTGGGCGCAGGGTGGGAAAGATGTCTGGCCACAGCGTCTGCGGATCACAGCCCAGTGCGTCGGCGGTGGCGCGCGCGTTGACCGCCTGGGGCAGTGATTCACCCCTGACCCAGCGGCCCACCGTCTTGACGTCGACACCGGCGGCTGTTGCGAGTCTGGCTTCGCTGAAACCCTTTTCACTCATTCGCGTCGTCAGTGCGTGGTTAGGAACAGGTAGCTTCTCGATCTGCTCATGCTAGGAGCGCGGTGCCAGCGTTAGCGACGCCCAAAGCACAAAAGTTGGCGCGCGATTGTCGTCCGAGTGTCCGCGTTGTCCAGGCGTCTGTCCGCTTTGTCTAACTGATGCCCTGGGAATGTCCGAGTTGTCCGCCTGAACTGGTGGTCGCGGCCGAGCGGTCGCGAGAAAACAGCAGGAAGGACAGTTGGAATGAAACTACGTATTAACACCGGCGGTGTGTCATTTGTGTGCACGCGGGCACCCGAACAGCGGATCGCGTTTGACACCGGCCAGCCGAAGCTGGATCGCGAGACGGGTCTGCCGCTGTGGCAGGTCCAGGTGATGGCGCTGGACTCCACGGGCGGCGACGTCATCACCGTGACGGTTGCCGGCGACCCGAATGTGACGGTCGGGCAGCCGATCCACATCGAGGGCTTGGTTGCCCTGCCGTGGAGCCAGGACAGTCGCAGCGGAGTCGCGTTCCGCGCTGAAGCGATCCGCGCTTCAGGTGCACCACTGGCGGGAGTCGTTGCCGCACCTCGGAATGCGTCACCGAGCGGCGTACCCGGCGGCACGAGCAAGCCGGCCGCCTGACCCTTTCGTCGAGTGGGCGCAGCACCGCAACACCAAGAGACGGTGGTGCTGCGCCCGCTCGGCCGAAGCCTCTCCTTACCCCGATCCCGCAAGCCTGCCGGAAGGTCTGCCATGCCTGGCCACCCACGAGCTCACCGCTCCAACCGCTCTCTTCCGAACCACTCGGACTCCGATGACATTGCCCTCCGTGCAGCCACGGCGCTTGGCAAAGCGACTGCTGCGCTGGTATGGGCGTCGGTGTTGTTTCCGATGATCAGCATTCCGGCCATCACAAGCGTCTGGATGGCCGTCACTTGCGGTCCCTTGGTCGGCCTCTTGGCGGCGATCTGGTCGGCTCTCGCATTGTTCAGCTGGTTTCTGTTATCCCCCCAAACGTTCCGTCAGTGGGTGACGGTACGTCTGCGGGTCCAGTGGCGCACATGGGGTATCTATCGAGGCCGATGGGCCACGGTCTGCACGCTGTGTGGCCTGACCGCCGGTCTCGACGGTCACGTCATGGTGCCGATTCTGCGTTCGGTGACGATCGGTGTCACGAGCGACGTTCTCGAGGTACGCATCCTCACGGGCCAGTCGTTGGCCGACTGGCAATCCCGAGGTGACGCGTTAGCCGAAGCGCTGAGCGCCCAGCGGGTGACCATTCGCTCGACCCGACCGGGCTCGATCCGCATCACCGCCCATCACGGCGATCCGCTGACGACACCCATCCAACTTCCTCGTCCGGCCAGGGGCACCACACCGGACCTGTCCCGCCTGTGGGTGGGGCTCACCGAGGCCGGTGAGCGTTGGCGCCTACCGCTACTGGGACAGCACATCTTGGTCGCAGGCGCGACCGGCTCGGGCAAGGGCTCGGTGCTTTGGTCAATCATTGCCGCCGTCGGCCCCGCCGTGCGGGCGGGCTGCGCACGCCTCGTCGTCGTAGATCCCAAGGGAGGGATGGAGTTCGGGCGCGGACAAGTGTTGTTCACCTCGCTCGCCCATGACAACGGTGAACAGACACTCGCTGCGCTGCGGGCGGTTGTCGCGGTGATGCAGAAACGTGCGCAACGGCTGCGGGGGAAGACTCGGCTTCACACTCCGAGTGTCTCCGCACCACTGATTGTATTGATTATCGACGAAATCGCCTCGCTGACTGCCTATCTCGGGGACCGCAGAACACGCGCCGAGGTTGAGCAGCTGCTGGGGCTGCTGCTGTCCCAGGGCCGCGCAGTCGGTATCTCGGTGGTCGCCGCGGTACAGGACCCGTCTAAAGATGTTTTGCCCATCCGGCAGCTCTTCTCCATCCGGGTCGGGCTGCGCATGAGTGAAGCCACCCAGACCGCGATGGTGCTCGGAGCCGCCGCCCGAGAAGCCGGCGCCTTGTGTGATGGAATCTCCACCGGTACTCCCGGTGTCGGTTACGTCTGCACTGACGGCAACGCTGAACCGTTGCGAGTTCGGGCCTTCCACGTCACCGATTCCGCCATTGATGATCTCGTCGCTCGCTTTGCCCCCACAAGAGCGCATCCTCGGACCGCCGAGACTGAAGGTCGCCAGTCGTGACCACTGCTGCGCTGGGCATTGCGGTTTCGACACTGCCAGGCCTTCCGGCCGGTACCGACACCATCGGCGTGGTGGCGCAGATGGTGCGTCGCGCCGCCTCCCGCGACTTCGAGACCTGGTGGAATAAAGCGGAGAATGCTGGGTTCTGTGCGAATCCGATCCGTCTGACAGGAACCGACAGCTTCGGTCGCGAGCTTCGGGTGTGGACCCGATGCAACAACCGACGCGCTGTCGCCTGCCCGTCCTGCTCTGATCTCTATGCCCGCGATACCTGGCAACTCGTACACGCCGGCGTGCACGGTGGCCATCACGATCTGCCGCCCACAGTCGCCGAACACCCTCAGGTGTTCGTCACGCTGACCGCGCCCAGTTTCGGGGCCGTGCACACCACACGCGATGACGGCCAGCGAGGCCAGGCTCGGCGGTGCCACGACCGGGGCCGGAATGCCCACCAACGTTGCCAGCACGGGAGACCCCTGTGGTGCAGCTCCATCCACCACGAGGGCGATGCTCATGTCGGTCAGCCGCTCTGCGAGGACTGTTACGACTACATGGGGCATGTCCTGTTCGCCTGGCATGCCCCTGAACTGTGGCGGCGCTTCACCATCGCCCTGCGCCGGCTGTTGCGTAGACGCTTACGCGCGCTCGGCGAATCCCCCACCGCTGCCCGAATCAATTTCGTGAAGGTGACCGAGATGCAACGTCGGGCGATCCCGCACTTCCACGCCGTAATCCGCCTCGACGAGCCGCCACAGCCGGGCCAAGCCCCAACACCACCCAAGTCCTCAATCACAGCCACCGACCTGGCCCTCCTAATCCATCAGGCCGCAAGCGGCGTCGCACTCACTGTCGCCGCCCCAGCACACGGCGCTGAAATCAGTAGCCGTGTAATACAGTTCGGCACTCAGACGGATGCGCGGCCATTGCGGTCGGACAGTAGTGACTGCGGCGGGGCAACACCTCGCCAGTCGCGTCGGTCGGTCCCGGCCTACCTGGCCAAGTACGTGACCAAATCCGTCGCCGACTTCGGCGTTGGGGTCCGACGGATGTCACCGCTCGCCGTTCCCGATTTAGACGTCCCCACACATATCCGGGCGATTCTGACCACAATTCTCGATCTAGCCGATCATGGCGCCTACTCGGAGATAGACCGCTGGCTGCACACTCTCGGCTTTCGTGGGCATATCACCACCAAATCCCGGCTGTTCTCCACCACGATGAGTGCGCTGCGCGAGCATCGAGCTGAGTGGACTCGGGAGCAACGCCACCGCTCAGACCTCGCGACCGACGAACATGATCGGGCGCTTCACGGTGCCGAAGAAGAAGTGGAATGGACATTCGATCGAGCCGGGCTGGGCAATCTCGGTGAACGCACTTTGGTCGTGTCTGCGGCGCACCGAATGATCGAACATCGCCACATCGTCCGTGCGAATCGCTGGACGCACGATCAATCCTCGCCACCAGACTGGTCGACATGACTACGCCCGTATTCGATCGCGAGAAGACCGGTCCCGGGACCCTGCGAATAGCTGAAATTGCCTCGCCCGCAGCACAACCCGTATGTGTTACTTCACCCCCACAAGCCGTACGCCGGCATTCCGAATTACTTCCACACGGAGAGGAAAACGGATGCATACTGAATTCAGTGCTGAGCTGATCACCGTGCAGGCCGCGGCGGATCGTCTCGCAGTCAGTCGATGGATGGTGTACCGGCTGATCTGGGACGGACGTGTCAGATCGGTACAGATCGGTAGGTGCCGGCGGATCGTGCGGCAGTCTTTCGACGACTACCTATCCGGCTTGATTGAAGGAGCCGCGTGATGGCTGCAGGTGGGAAAGCACGTCGCAACGCGAACGGCCAGGGCGGCGTGTACCGACGAGGTGATGGGCGCTGGGAGGCGAAAGTCTTCGTCGACACGCCGGACGGACGACGGAAGCGCATCAGCGTCTACGGCGATAGTGAGCGTGCCGCCTTGGACGAACTCGGCAAGGTTCTCGATCAACAGCGACGCGGCATACCCACTGCAACAACGACGTTGACGGTCGCTGAGTACATGACCTACTGGCTAGAGCACATTGCGGAGCCTAGCGTTCGGCGCACGACGTATGCGACCTATGAGGGCGACGTGCGCCTGCACATCATCCCGGGAATTGGCAATCGGAAGCTGAAGTCACTGCAGGCCTCGCATATTCGCGCATGGCTGACCGGATTGCAGACCCGATGCCAATGCTGCGCCCAAGGGAAGGACGCAGCGCGAGGGCGCAAGTCGCAGGCACGGTGCTGCGCTCTCGTGCCTGCCAAGTGCTGCAACGACGCGTTGTCTGCCAGCTCGATTCGCCACATTCTGCGCGTTTTGCGGGCTGCTCTGCAGGATGCGGTCGACGAAGAGATGTTAAGCCGCAACGTCGCCCGACTCGTTCAGTTGCGCGTGACCGATGACCGGAAGGTGCGCTCTTTCACGCGGGCTGAGGCGATGCGCTTTCTCAAGACCGCTGAGACGACGCGACTTTATGCACTGTGGGCAGTCGCGCTGTCGATGGGACTCCGTCGTGGTGAGGCGCTCGGGCTGCAATGGTCCGACGTCGATCTAGACGCTGAGCGGATTACAATCAGGCGAGCGTTGCACCGCGTGGACGGCCAGCTGAAGCTTGAGAACGTCAAAACTGAAGGATCCGTCGCAGTTCTGCCAGTACCTCGGACGCTTGTGCCGATTCTGACTAACCACCGCCGGCGCCAGCTGGAGGAGCGCCTGGCCGCCGGATCAACGTGGCGCGACACGGGACTGGTTTTCACGACCCCTAAGGGCGGCGCGTTGGAGCCGCGCAACGTCAACCGAATGTTCCACAGCCTGTGCGCGAAGGCGGAGGTGCCGCAACTTCGCGTCCACGACCTCCGACACTCGTGCGCCACCCTGCTCTTCACAATGGGAGTTCAGCCGGCGACGGTTCAGAAGATTCTGCGCCACAGCTCAATCACGGTGACGACGGGAACCTATGTCGAGGTCATCGAAGCCGTTCAACGGGATGCTTTGGACTCGATGGGCTCACTGTTCGCCTCCAACAGCCTCGGCGACGAAACCGGGTAGCGTTCGCCTGATGGAATTCAGCGGATACGTTCAGCTTCGAGTCCGTACAAGTCGACCGCAACGACGCGCGATCGAGTGCCGCAAGCCGACGATGACGTTGCCGTTGTCGAAATATCAAAGGTCTCTGGTTACGACGGCAACGGCTGAGACGGAAAAAAGCCGAATCGGCCTTCCCCCGCAACGCCTGTGAAAAATACGTCGGTTGACTCCTTCCGGAGTCCAGATGGTGGATCCATGTTCTCCATGATGATGACCTGCCCACCAACCGACTGCTGAATGTCGTCGTAGAACCGCGCAGCAATGCCGATGTCGAGAACCTCACGATCGACGGCTTCGCCAGGCTTCGGTGGGCGATAGGTCACCAATGGTGAATCCAGAACGACAAATCCAGGGTGTGGAAGATCATTTTCAAAGCAATACTGAGCAAGGCCAATGGTGAAGGCGGAGTGGAGGATTGCGCGAACGCCTTTACCGTGAGCAGAGCGTAATTGATCGCCCGCTATCAGATCCTGCTCATCCCGGTCATAACGGACCTCATCACCATCAGGGACCTGCCACGCGGAAAGCCTCTCACCGATCGCTTTAGAGAAGCGCCGCACAGTACTCCCTCCAGCAAGCCAAAACTGCCGCCCTCGACCCCCCTGGTGAGCGTGACGTCTTCACCAGTCGGCGTCCGAATTCCCAATAGGACTGTGCTGTAGCCCGCGCGCTGCGGAATCTCCCGAAGAGTGGAACCACGAAGCATGAAGTCAATGGCGTCGACAATGAACGACTTCCCTGTGTCAGAGGGACCATGGATGACAGTCGTTCGTGGCCCGAAATCAACCGTCGCTGGAGCCTTGCCGGGCCCCACGAAAGTCAGATGCGTCAGGCTAATGCGGTTTGCCATTGTTCCCGTCCGTATCGGGCCAGTGAAATTCTTCGGACCAGGAATCGAATATCGCCTTTGTCTGCCGTCGCAGATTCGCTTCGTCCAGATCGGGAAAACTTCCCAACACCCATCCGACACGATCGCGCAAGCGATGTGAGTACGACGAGCCCAAGACTCCCACGAAGTGCAGGGCGCCGTCGCCGGCAAGAAACCGCACCCCGTTCATTCCAACCGCAATCTCGGCGAGATGCAGCCTCAGCAGAAGACCAATTCCTGCCTCGATAGATTCACGCTTGGCCGCAATCTCGCCTGCACGGATCGGCAGAGCCGGATGCAGACTTTCAGGGCCACCGACGTCCCTGCTGTGGAGCACGAAGTGATCAAGCAGGACAAGCTGATTCAGGTCGAGTTCAGCTGGGAAGGCCTGGGTCAAGATCATCAACACGCGGATGCCGACCTCCAAAGGGCCGTTCAGCGGCGATTCATTGATGCTTTGCGGCCTCCGACGGTCGCCCGCTGGACCGTTCGGTGCCCGATTGTCGTAGTCATTCATTGCGCGACATCCATTGAATCCGATCGACGTTCGCCAGCTGGTGGCACATGCCCTGTCGATCATCGATCTCGACCACCGAAATCAGACGATGCCGACTCAGATCCAGCTGTCCAACTAGCGAAAGCACACTCGTCAAACGTCTCAGGCCCGTGGCGTGGTGGTCCTCGACTACATCGATAACACCCGAATGAATGTCATCCTGCAATCGCTCAAAAGTCCCCGGCGGCACTGAATCCCGCGCGTACACTCGTAGCGCCTCCGCCTTGTAGAAGTTCTCGCGGTGGCGGCGAAAGCGTTCGCCCACTCTGGGATTTGATGCCACTGATTCGGGTTGGAGGCTTTCCTCGGGGTGTGCTTCGGCGTAAACATCAACCAGTTGTTGTACGTATCTCCGTTCGTGTGTCGCCAAGTCACCGGGAGCTGGCACATGAGCGGGTCGCGGCTGAAGCGCTGTGGCGAATCGGTCGCTGTACCAACAAGTTGTCTTATGCAGTTCAAGCACATCAGTCAGCTCGACGGATCGGAACATCGAGAAATCCGTGACCGACGCCAGTTCCTGAACCGAAGAGACGAGGTCCGACTCAAGGCCCCTCGCGAGGGTGCTGTCGTCGTCGGCCAAGTGGTCGAGGAACTTTTTCCTCAACTTCTGCGGGCTGCTGAGCATCCGACCGCAGTTTGTACTGCAACCGCGGGGAGCCAAGATCTGGTAGCTGTCCGGCAGAACGCACTCTCCGACAACAGTTGCCACGAAGATCTTCAGAATCTCGGGAAGTATGTCTCCTAGGGCGAGAGGTTCTGCATAGTGCTTGCACTGGAAACAGTCCCAAGCACCTTCTAGGCCGTTTGCAGTCTTGAACGCCGCAATGTCCGCGCCCCTGTCACCGGCTCCACCGAACCGCTTGACCTGAACGTAGCCGGATCTCAGGGCATGCACCCATTCAAGGATGAATAGTTCCCATTGGACGTCGTCGTACAGGGAAATGCGTGCCATGGGCGATATTGGTGGCCCGGACAGCGCGACACCAGTCTCTCCATGTAGGGGTTCTGGTATGTCGCGAAGACCACTAGAGGGACCCCCAGGAGCCTGGCTATCTCCGCTCTGAGCTGCGTTCAACCGACTCTTGCCTCCCGGCGGTCAGGATACGACAAGTCGTAGGATCGCCAGCCGAGACACGACATGCCCCGGCCGGGAGGCTCACGGTTCGCGAGCAGGCATCATGCTGCAGCGTGACGGAAATTCGACGATCGGAGC
>ERZ724503.253-NODE-253-length-20819-cov-5.725486_pt1 | contig 20819 bp, 22 predicted proteins | sample MGYA00376036_ERZ724503 | MGnify/ENA primary metagenome ERZ724503 (study PRJEB28724, sample SAMN07190885) | wastewater metagenome | isolation source: influent of sewage treatment plant in Hong Hong | place: Hong Kong | collected 2016-03-17 ...
CTCCCGAAGGCGCCCGGCTGCCGTTGCACCTGATCGAGAGTGCAGCGGCCCGGGGATTCGAGCTGACCCCGGAGGCCGCCCGCTTCATGATCGCCCGGATGGGGGAGAGTCTGCCCCGGCTCGGGAACGAACTGGACCGGCTGGCGCTCTGGGCCGGCCCCGACGGGCTGGTCGACGTCGAGGACCTCGAAGAGATGGTCACCGACACTTCCGAAACCAGCAACTTCGCTCTTGGCGATGCGGTAATCAGCGGGGACCGGCGGGAAGTGATCGCCGTCGCCGAGCGTCTGCTCGCCCAGGGCGTGAGTGCGGGCAGCACCGTCTTCTCGACTTCGACCTCGATCCGCCGGGCTCACAAGGCACTGGTCAGGCTGGAAGCCGGGGAGGATCCGTCACGACTCGAACGGGAACTCGGGGTGCCGCCGTTTGTCGCCAGACGGCTGATCAGCTCGTTGACCGGAACCACGGTCGAATCGATGCGGGAGGCAGCGATTGCCTTCGCACAACTGGAGATCTGGACCCGTGGCGGCGCCGAATACCCGGACGACCTCGCCCTCGACCTCGCCCTCCTGGCCGCCACCGCGTGAACCCAGGCGGAGCCGACCCATCCATCATTTGCTTCTGTGGGTCGGCGGGTTTGACTTGGAGGCCCGGCGCAGCCGGCGCCGACTTAAGATTCGCGAGCGCTGGCCGCAACGCGGGCAGCGCGCGCCTTCTTCCGGGCGCCGTTGTTGCGGTGGATCGCGCCCTTCTGAACCGCCTTGTCGATCCGCGAGACCAGAGCGCGATGCTCGGCCTGGACGGAGTCGGCGTCGCCTTCATCGGCGGCCTTCTCGAGGCGGTTGAAGTAAGTCTTGATCGCAGAGGTAAGCCGCCGGTTTTCGACGCGCTCGCGCTCGGTGCGAAGGATTCTCTTTTTCTGTGAGGCTATGTTGGCCATGATTTGTGGTGTGCTTGCGGGCGTATTGCTGCCGACGAGCGGCCGCTGACTATACGCCAAAGAGCTTGAACACGCCATCCGACCCCCAACTCGACCCCTTTGAAGCTGCCGCCCGTGCGGCTGAAGAGGCGATCCGCAACACCTCGGAGAAGGCCACCCGGGTGATGCGGCAGCCGGTGAGGAATCCGGATCCCGTCCCTGAACCGGTGCGGGAAAGGGAAGACGCACTGGTTGAAACCGCATCCGGGCTGGCCGAGGAGGGGGGAGCCATTGCCCCGGTCCCGGTGATCGAGGGAACGGAACTCGACCCCGAGGCCCTGGCTCCGACGCCGGCACCGGAGGTGAAAGCGCCCGCCCCCGAACCCGACGGGGCCCTCAAACCGGAGAAGCCGGGACGCCTGGCCCGCTCGACCGCCTTCTTCTCGATCGCCACCGCCGCCTCCCGGGTGGCCGGGCTGGTTCGCGAAATCGTCGCCGCAGCGTATTTCGGGATCTCGGGACCGATGTCGGCCTTCACCGTCGCCTTCCAGGTTCCGAATCTGATCCGGGCACTTTTCGCCGACGCCGCGCTGCAGCCCGCATTCGTCCCGATCTTCACCGAGCAGATCGAGAAGGGCAAGTACCGGGAGGCCTTCCGCATGGCCTCGACCCTGCTCCTGCTGGTGACCATGATCCTCGGCGCGATCACCGCCTTCTTCATCCTCGCCGCCGGCCTGGTCATGCCGATCTTCGCTCCCGGCTTCTCGGCCGCCACCGAGGACCTGATGATCGTCCTCTCGCAGATCCTGTTCCCGATCCTGATCCTGCTCGGGGTGACCGGGATCGTGGTCGGCATCCTCAACAGCTACGACCGCTTCGGCGCCTTCGCGATATCGCCGTTCTTCTGGAACATCACGATCATCGCGGTGGTCATCATCGGGGTGCCGCTGTTTCCCGAGGACAAGCAGATCTACGCGTACGCGATCGGTGTCGTCGCGGGCACCCTGGTCCAGCTCCTGATCCCCACCTTCGACCTCCGGAACACGCCCTTCCAGTTCACCCTCAAGGTCGATTTCAGGGATCCGAACGTAAGACGGGTGCTGATCATGATGATCCCGGTGACGCTCAGCCTCGGCCTGATCAACTTCAACCTGCTGATCAACAGCTTCTTCGGCTCGCTGGTCAGTGACGAGGCCCCGGCGGCAATCGACAAGGCCTTCCGGATTTATCAGCTCCCGCAGGGCATCTTCTCGGTGGCGATTGCGACGGTCCTCTTCCCGACCCTGGCCCGTTTTGCCAACCGCAAGGACTTCGACTCGCTGCGGAGCACACTGGCCAAGGGCATGCGGCAGATCATCTTCGTGCTCCTGCCGGCCAGCGCCGCGATCCTCGTGCTCTCCGAACCGGTGATCCGCCTCGTCTACCAGCGAGGCGAGTTCAACGCAGCCGAGACCGAGGTCGTTGCGACCGCGCTCTTCTGGTTCGCCTTCTCGCTGCCGACCAACGGCATGTACCTGCTGCTCAGCCGAACCTTCTTCGGGCTCCAGAAGCCCTGGATCCCGACCTGGATTGCGGGCGCCAATCTCGCCGTGACCGCAGTCGGTTCCTTCCTGCTCTACAAGCCTTTCGGGGTGGCCGGGATCGTGGCGGCGACCGCGATCGCCACAACCGTTTCGGTGGCGATCCAGACGGTCATGCTTCGCACCCGTCTGGCCGGGATCGAGTTCGGCCGGTTTCTCTCGTCGGCCCTGCGAATACTGATCGCCTCGGCCGTGCTGGCCGGGGTCTCCTACGAGATCTGGGACCTGCTCGACGAGGCCCTTGGTCGCGGGCTCGCCGGCCAGATCATTTCGCTGGGCGCCGGGCTCGGGCTGGGGGGCATCTCCTATGCCGCGGTCTGCCAGCTGCTGAAGGTCCCTGAACTCGATCAGGTCGCTGCCCTTCTGCGGCGCCGGTCGTGAGCTTCCCCGCGTACCTGGTCGGCTGCCTCGCCAGTCTCGCCGGGCTGGCCGCCGTACTGGTTATCGCGGTCGTCCTCGGCCGGTGCCTGCTGCCCGGCTGGCGCGGGCCCGTGGCCTGGGTCGGGGCGGCGATCCTGGCGGTGGCTTCGGCGATCGCTCCGGCCCTGGCCCTCGGCACCTTCGGGCTGCTGACCGGCTGGAGCTGGCTGCTCCTGACCCTCCTTCTGGCGGCGGCGCTCTGGCGCTGGCAGGAGCGGCTGCCTGCGGCCCGGGCCCGGCCGGCCCTGATTTCCGAACCTGCTTCTCCCGGATTGACCATGGTCGGTACCGCCGTCGCGGCCGGCGCCTTCGGCGCCTTCGTGGCCGGCATCGCGATCCGGCTGGGCACCGGCATGACCGGATTCGATTCGACCTGGTACCACGGCCCCTTCGCCGCCGGCATCGCCCAGAGCGGGGACACCTGGTCGCTCCATCTGCTCGCCCCGCAGTTCCTCAGCTGGTTTTACCCCCAGAACTCGGAAGTCATCCACTCGCTCGGGATGATGGCCTTCGGCACCGACCTGCTCTCGATCTTTCTCAACCTGGGCTGGTTCGCCGCCTGCCTGCTCGCGGCCTGGTGCATCGGGCGGCCCTACGGCGCAGCCCCGATCTCGATGGCGGGGGTTGCGCTGATCCTCGGTTCGACCGCTATGGCCGACCAGGCCGGGGAGGCGAGAAACGACATCGTCGGAACCTTCTTCCTGCTGGCCGGTCTGGCGGTAATGGTCAACGCCGCGGCCGGAGGGCGCAAGATCACCCTCGGTCCGACCCTCGTGGTCGCTCTGGCGGCGGGCCTCGCGATGGGCACCAAGGTCAACTTCATTCCGGCCGCCCTGGTCCTGCTCGCCGGAACGGTGGTTCTGGCCGAGCCGTCGCGCCGCCTGAGAAACGGCCTTGCGGGCAGCGGGGCGCTGCTGCTCGGCGGGGGCTACTGGTACCTGCGCAACCTGACTCACGCCGGCAATCCGCTGCCCTGGATCAACCACATCGGCCCGCTTTCGCTGCCCGGGCCCGAACAGGACGTGGGCGGGCGCGACGCCGGCTCGGTCTGGGGGTATCTGACCGACACCGATGTGGTCCGCCACTGGTTCCTGCCCGGCTTCGGTGACGGCTTCGGCTCCGGCTGGATTCTGCTCGGAGTGCTGGCGATCACCGGACTGGTGCTCTGCCTCGATCGGAATTCCGGCCCGGCCCGCCGCACCGGGGCCGCGGTCGGCCTCGCCCTGGTCCTGGCCTGGCTGGTCGCCCCGACCTCCGCCTCCGGCCCCGCCGGGGAACCGAACGGATTCGTCTCCGGACTCCGGTACCTGGCCCCGGCGCTGGCGGTCTGCCTAGCGCTGCTCGGCAGCGGCGTCGGTCAGCGCGGCGGCCGGGCCCGCTGGCTCGTGGCCGGTCTGCTGCTCATCCTGGCCCCGGTGACGATCGCCTTCGGTGATGGCTGGGACGCCAAGGAATGGCTGGTTGCGATCGTGGCGGCGACGGTCTTCTGGGTTGTCTGTCTGATCGCCCTCGGGGTCTGGCGGGTCCGGTCGAAACAGCACAGACTCTCGACCCGCTCTTCCCGGAAACTTTTCGGCTGGACCGCCGGCGCGACGATCGCATTCCTCGTCCTCTGCGGGTTCGGGGTCCAGCGCTATTACTTCAACCACCGCTACGCCTCGCCGGATTTCACGATCCCGGCCCTCTCCGAGTCATATGTCTGGGCGAACGGCCAGAGCGGAGTGAAGATCGGCACCAACGCAACCCGCCAGTACCCGCTTTGGGGCGAGGACCTCGACAACGAAGTCCAGTTCATCGGCGTCAAGCAGCCCCACGCCGGCTTCGTCGAAGCCGGGAACTGTCGCGACTTCATCGCCGCCGCCAACCAGGGCGATTACGAGTATCTGGTCCTCACCCTCGACCGCGAAGGCCAGAAGCTGCCCGTTCCCCGGGAGCTGACCTGGGTTTCCCGGGATCCGGCGGTCAAATACGTGGTCGACGCCGACGGAGGGGCCGTGCTCGCCCTCGACGGGCCACTCTCGCCGCGATCCTGCCGATAGTCCCCTGCGGCATACTGCTCTGTCCCTGATGGAACTGATTCGCAACTTCTCGATCATCGCCCACATCGACCATGGCAAGTCGACCCTGGCCGACCGCATCCTCGAACTGACCAAGGCCGTGGACCCGCTGAAAATGCAGGCCCAGGTTCTGGACTCGATGGATCTCGAGCGTGAGCGCGGAATAACCATCAAGGCCCAGGCGGTGCGGGTCGAGTTCACGGCCTCCGACGGCGTCACCTACCACCTGCACCTGATCGACACTCCCGGTCACGTCGACTTCTCATACGAGGTCTCGCGCAGCCTCGCCGCCTGCGAGGGTGCGCTCCTGGTCGTCGATGCTGCCCAGGGGGTCGAGGCCCAGACCGTCGCCAACACCTACCTGGCGATCGAGAACGGGCTCGAGCTCATTCCCGTCCTGAACAAGGTTGACCTGCCCGGCGCCGAGCCGGAACGGGTCGCGGCAGAAGTCTCGGACCTGATCGGCGTCGATCCCGACGACATCCTTCGCATCTCCGCCAAGACCGGCGAGGGCGTGATCGAAGTGCTCGAAGCGGTGGTCGACCGCATCCCGCCGCCGGAAGGCGACCCCGATGCCCCGGCCCGGGCCCTGATCTTCGATTCCGAATTCGACCAGTACCGCGGCGTGATCGCCTACGTGCGGTTGATGGACGGGCGCTTCCGCAAGCACGGGAAGGTGCTGGCGATGCAGAACGGCACCGAGGCCGAACTGGATGACATCGGCTTCTTTCGCCCGGTCATGACCCCGGTCGACGGGATCGACACCGGCGAGGTCGGCTACGTGATCACCGGCATCAAGGACGTTTCGAAGCTGCGGGTCGGTGACACGCTGACCAACCTCGAGAACCCCGCAGCCGAGGCGCTGGCCGGCTACCGCGAGGTCAAGCCGATGGTCTTCTGCGGCCTTTTCCCGATCGACACCGACCGCTACGAGGACCTGCGGGACGCACTCGACAAGATGGGCCTGAACGACGCCGCCCTTTCCTGGGAGCCCGAGACTTCCGAGGCGCTGGGATTCGGCTTCCGCTGCGGGTTCCTCGGGCTGCTTCACATGGAGATCGTGCGCGAGAGGCTGGAGCGCGAATACGGCCTCGAGCTGATGGCGACCAGCCCGACCGTGCGCTACGAGGTCCACACGACCAACGGCGAGATGACCGAGATCTCCAGTCCGAACCAGATGCCCGACCCCGGTTCGATCGAACGGATCGAAGAGCCCTACATCCGGGCCACCGTCATCACCCCGACCGAGTACGTGGGCCCGGTGATGGAGCTCTGCCAGTCGCGGCGCGGTACCCATGTGGACATGGACTACCTCAGCCCGACCCGGGTCCAGATCCGTTACGACCTGCCGCTCGGCGAGATCGTGCTCGACTTCTTCGACGTGCTCAAGTCCTCGACCCGGGGATACGCCTCGCTCGACTACGAACCGATCGGGCTCCGCCCCTCGGACCTGGTCAAGGTTGACGTGCTGCTGGCCGGCGACCGGGTCGACGCGCTCTCGATCATCACCCACAAGGAATTCGCCTACAACCAGGGCAAGGACCTGGTCGCGAGGCTCCGCAAGACGATCCCCCGCCAGCAGTTCGACATCCCGGTCCAGGCCGCGATCGGGGCGAACATCCTCGCCCGCGAAACAGTCAAGGCGGTCCGCAAGGACGTCACCGCGAAGCTCTACGGCGGTGACGTAACCCGGAAGAACAAGCTGCTCGACAAGCAGAAGAAGGGAAAGAAGCGGATGAAGAACGTCGGCCGGGTCGAAGTCCCCCAGGAAGCCTTCCTCGCAGTCCTCGAGCTCGACGAGTAACCCGCCGCGTCCCGGGCGGCGTCCCGGCCCGCCCCCCCGGGCGGCCCCGCGAGATCCCACTTTGTGCCGCATACCGGCACAAACCGGGCACTCGGTGAACCCGGGCCGGGTGTAAGTTTCCGGCATGGCGCTGAAGACCGATGCCGTTGGCAAGAGCTGGCCGGCCTACGAGTACGAGGTAGGCCGGGAAAAGATCCGCGAATACGCGCAGGTGATCGGGCTCGACAACCCGGTCCACTTCGACGCCGAAGCTGCCAGGGCGGCGGGATACCGCGGGATAGTGGCCCCGCCGATGTTCGTCGTCGTGTATGCGGCCGGGGCGATGGGTCCGGTGCTATTCGACCCCGACGTGGAGATGAACTTCGCCGCGATGGTCCACGGCGGCCAGGAATTCGAATGGGGGGAACCGGTGATCTCCGGCGACCTGATCACAACCACGACCACCTGCAGGGACATCTACCCGAAGGACGGCAAGGGTTTCTACGTCTTCGAGACCGAGTCGAAAAACCAGAACGGTGACCTCGTCTGCAAGGCCACCTGGACCAACATCGTCAGGGGGATTGAAGAATGAGCGCGAAGGAAAAGGGCGAGAAGATCGCCGGCCTCAAGGTCACTCCGGACAAGTTTCTGCCGCACCGCTACGCCGGGGCATCCGGGGACTTCAACCCGATCCACATCGACAAGGAATTCGCCCAGATGGTCGGCCTGCCCTCGACCATCCTGCATGGCCTCTACGTGATGGGACTGGTCGCCAAGGCGGCAACCGAAGAAGCCGGCGGAGACCCGCGGGCACTGAAGCGGCTTTCGGTCCAGTTCCGCGGTATGAGCATGCCGGAAACGGAGATCGAGGTCTCGGGCGAAGTGATCGAGGCCGACGGCGCCGACGTCACCTTTGACCTGATCGCGGCCCAGGGCGAGAACCAGGTAATCCGCAACGCCACAGCCGACGTCTCGTACGGCTAGCGAGGCGGCCGGATTCGGGGGCACCACCTCCTCGGCCCGAAACGTCGTCGGCGGCACCCCCGAACCCGCCCGCTGTGGGCGCTTTCTAGAATTGGCTTTGCATGCTCTCTGAGAGACAAGAACTGATCCTCGGTCTCGTCGTGGATGCTTATCGGGAGACCGGGCGTCCGGTGGGGTCGAAGGCGATTGCCGGGGATTCCCGGCTGGAGTGGGGTGCCTCGACGGTCAGGGCGGAGCTTGCCGCGCTTGAGGCGGGCGGCTATCTGACCCATCCCCACACTTCGGCCGGGCGGGTTCCGACCGACCTCGGCTACCGGCAGTACGTCGAATCGCTGAAGTCCCGCGCGGTAACCCGCGGTGCGCCCGCGGCCACCCTCGACCTCAGCGACCTGCGTCGCGAGGTCGACGGGGCGATGCAGGAAGCGACCTCGGCCCTGGCCCAGATCACCGACCTGCTCGCCCTGGTCGTGGCGCCGCCACTGGGGACGGCCCGGATCCACCGGGTCGAAGCCCTGCTGCTGCAGCCCGAGGTGGTGATGGTGATCGTGATCACTTCGACCGGCGACGTCACCCGGCGGGCCTTCTCCTTCGCCTCGCCAGTCGATCCCGGTCTGGTCGAGTGGGCCTCCAGCTACCTGAACGAGTCGCTCTCCGGCATCGATCTCGGGGCTCGCCGGATCGCCTCGAAACTTGCCGATCCGGCGCTCGGTCCGCTTGAGGCCAATTTCATCGAGCAGCTTGCGCCGGCCCTGGTCGACCTCGAACAGGGTCTCGAGGGCACGCTCTACGTCGATGGTGCCTCCCGGCTGCTCGATCAGCGCAGGGCTGCCGACCTGCCCCGGATCGACCGCCTGATGACCACACTGGAGGAGAAGGCGACCGTGCTCAGGATGATGCGCTCGGCAATCGACGAGCGCTCCGTCTTCCTCTGGATCGGGGCCGAGAATCCCCAGCCCGAACTGCAGGACGTGACCGTGATCGGCGCCAATTACGGGCTCGGCCACCGGAACCTGGGCTCGGTCGGGGTGGTCGGCCCGACCCGCATGGATTACGAGAAGGCGATCGCCAGCGTCAGTGAAGCCGCCCGCGAGCTTTCCCGCTACTTCGAATTCGTCTACGACGCATGAGCGAAAAGCGCGATTACTACGAGATTCTCGGGGTAAGCCGGGAAGCGACCGACGCGGAGATCAAGAAGGCATTCCGCAAGGTCGCCCGGGAACTCCACCCGGACGTGAACGCTCACGATCCCGAGGCCGAAGAGAAGTTCAAGGAGGCGGCCGAGGCCTACGAGGTGCTCTCCGACGCCGAGCGGAGGGGGACCTACGACCAGTTCGGCCACGACGGGCTTCGCTCCGGCGGCTACCAGTCGCAGGCCCAGGGGTTCGGTTCGATCGACGACCTGTTCAGCGCCTTCTTCGGCGGCGGCTTCGGAGCATCGCGGGGTCCGGCGCCGGGTGCCGACGTCGGGGTCCGAACCGAGATCGAACTCGGGGACGTGCTCGACGGCACGACCCGCGAAGTCGAATTCGATGCGGTCACGAGCTGCGAGCACTGCCATGGCAACGGGGCCGAACCGGGAACCCCGATCAAGACCTGCGACCGCTGCGGCGGCAGCGGGGAACTGAGGAGCGTCGCCAACACCGCCTTCGGCCAGATGGTCCGGGCCACCCCCTGCGACCGCTGCCACGGTGACGGCCGGATCCCCGAGGAACCCTGCAAGGTCTGCTCCGGGCTGGGCCGCAAGCACACCGCCAAAAAACACCGGATTGACATCCCCGCCGGTATCGAGTCCGGCCAGCGGATCCGCATCTCCGGTGCCGGGCACGCCGGTGAAACCGGGGCGCCGCCCGGGGATCTCTATGTCGAGGTTCAGGTCGCCGAACGCGAAGGAATGGTCCGCGACGGCCAGGACCTGATCACCGTGGTACCGGTCGACGCCACGGCGGCGATGATCGGCGACACGCTTGAAGTCGAGACGCTCGATGGCGAAGACGAGATCGAACTCGCCCCCGGCACCCAGCCCGGGGCGGAAACGCGGCTCAAGGGCAAGGGGCTGCCGCAACTCGGATCCTCACGGCGTCGCGGTGATCACCGCTTCATCTTCAACGTGATCATCCCGGCCAACCTCAGCGAGCAGCAGCAGAAACTGGCCGCCGACCTGGATGGGACGCTGACCGACGAGAACCGCGAACCGAAGGAATCGGGCATCTTCTCGCGCATGCGCAGGGCTTTCGGTTGATCCGCCTTGCCGTCCGGTGCCAGCCGGAACAGGCCGAACTCGTACTGGCCGAACTCACCGTTCTCGCCCCGGGCGGGGTGGAAGAGGTCGCCGCTGACGGATACGTGGAATACGCGATCTACGGCGCCGAAGGCGAGCTGCCCGACCTCGGCGAGGAGGAGAAGGTAATCATCGCCGGCGGCACGGTGGAAGTCGAGGCGACCGAGGTCGCCGATGACTGGGCCGATCGCTGGCGCACCTTCCACAAGCCGCTGCTGGTCGGTGACCCGGACCGGGGTCCCGCGGTCTGGATCCGGCCGCCCTGGGAACCGGAAAGGGCCGACCTGGCCGAGGTCGTGGTCGACCCGGGCCAGGCCTTCGGCACCGGAGCCCATCCGACCACCCGGCTCTGCATCGAGGCCCTGATCGAGATTGCCGGCCGGGGTGATCCGTTCGGTCCCCTGACCGACCTCGGCTGCGGATCGGGCGTACTGGCGATCGCGGCCGGCAAGCTGGGCTGGCGACCGCTCGAGGGCTGCGACAACGAGGTCGCCGCGGTCGAGGCCGCCCGTGAGAACGCCCGGGTCAACGGGGTCGAGGCCGGCTTCGATCGGATTGACCTCAAGTCCGGGCTCCCGGCCCTGGCGCCCACCACGGTCGCCAACCTGACCGCGCCACTGCTGGAAATCGTCGCGAACGGACTGAGCGCGGAGAACCTGCCGGAAACCCTGATCTGCTCCGGGCTCCTGACCACCGAATACGACCGGGTCCTGGCCGCCTTCGGACCCCATGGCCTGGTCGAGACCGGCCGCGGCGCGATCGGCGACTGGGGCTCGCTGGTCTTCGCCCGGGAAGGTTCGCGGTGACCCGCTCGACCCTGCCGATCGGCGTGTTCGACTCAGGGGTAGGAGGCTTGACCGTGCTCCATGAGTGCCTGATCTCCCTGCCGGCCGAGGATTTCCTCTACCTCGGTGACAGCGGTCACTTCCCTTACGGGACGAAGAGCGCCGAAGAGCTGCGCGATCGCGCCCAGGTGATCGCCACCGGGCTGCTGGAACGCGGGGTGAAGATGCTGGTCATCGCCTGCAACTCGGCCACCGCCGCGGCCGGCGACGAGATTCGTCAGCTCGGGGCTGAAGCCGGGGTGCCGGTGGTGACCGTGGTCGGTCCGGAAGCGGAGATCGCCGCCACGATCAGCGGCAACGGAAAAGTGGGCGTGCTCGCGACGCCGGCGACCGTCGCCAGTGGCGCCTACCGGCGGGCACTCGATTCCCTGGGTCGACCGCTGACCGTGACCGAGGTCGCGGCACCTGATCTGGCACCGATCATCCAGCAAGGCCCGACCTTTGACCAGGGGGTTCTCGACACAGTCCGCAGCTACTGTGAACCGCTCCGTGAAGCGGGTGTCGACACCTTGATCCTCGGCTGTACCCACTACCCGCTGGTTGCTCCGATGCTGCAGCGCATGCTCGGCCGGGATGTCAGCCTGGTCACGGCCGGCCACGCGATCGCCGCGGCAATCCAGCGGGAACTGGCAAGCCGCGACGAGTTGACCACCGACCGGATCGAAGGCGACTACCGTTTCCTGGTCACCGGTGACGTTGATTCCTTCGTCGAAGCCGGAACCCGATTCCTGCAACTGCCGCTGGCCGGACGGGCCGAGAAGGTGGAACTTTGAATCAGGACGATCAGCAAAACAGCCGCAACACGGCAACCGCCAGGTTCGCCGGATGGCTGGCGGTCGGGGTTCTCTTCATGGTTGGCTGCATCGCCCCGATCAGCTTCTTCGACTGGATTCCGGCGGCGCTGCTGGCCGGTTTCCTGATCTGGCGGGGAGTTCGCTCGCCCCGATACTTCTTTGCCTTCGCGGCCGGGATCGGGATCACCCTGGTCGGCCTCGGGATCGTCAACGGGACCTACCGCATCATGCTGCTCTACGGGTCGGTCGTGATCGCCGGGGGAATCGTCTTCTACGCCGCCTTCGGCCCCCGTACTTCGCATGCGGAGCCGCCCGGCGGCAAGGGAAGCCAGAGCTGAACCGCTTCTTCACAGGCGGTGAGCGGGTTCGGCTGCCCGGGCAGGTACGCTAGTCCCATGTCAGCCGCCGACCAGATTCGCGAAGACGCACAGGCCGCCCTCAAGGACGGCGACCGCAAGCGTGCCTCGGCGCTTCGAATGATCCAGGACGTCCTCCAGCAGGAAAACAAGCTGGGCAAGGGCGACGAGATCAGCGCCCTGCAGCGCGAGCACAAGAAGCGGCTGGAGGCAGCCAAGGCATTCGCCGACGCCGGCCGTTACGAACAGGCCGAGGACGAACGCTTCGAGGCCGAGCTGATCGAGGCTTACCTGCCGGCCCAGCTGAGCGACGAGGAACTGGCCGACCTTGCGAGGCTGGCGATCGCCGAAACCGGCGCGACCGAGCAGAAGCACATGGGCCAGGTGATGGGTCTCCTGAAGGAAAGGGTCGCCGGCCGCGCCGACGGCAAGCGGGTCAGCACGGAGGTGCGCAGCCAGCTCAATGGCTGACCTTATGGCGCGTAGGACTCTCACCCTGGACAACGATGTTGCGGCCGACCTGGCCGGTGCCGAGGATTCCGTCCTCCGCGCACTCCGGGACAGCACCACGAGCCGCGTGCACCTGCGCGGCAACCAGCTCACCCTCGAAGGTGATGACGCGGAGAACGACAAGGCGGCCCGCCTGGTCGACGAGATGATCGGCCTGATCGAAGGCGGTCATGAGGTTGAAGCCTCCACCGTAGGTTCGGTCACCAACGCGATCCAGTCTTCACGCCGCCCGGCCGAGGTGCTCGATGACGTGGTCTGGCACAACCGCAATACGCGGGTGGTGCCGAAAACCGTCAACCAGAAGGTCTACGTTGATTCGATTCGCGAGAACACGGTCACCTTCGGCATCGGACCGGCCGGCACGGGCAAGACATTCCTCGCGGTGGCGATGGCAGCCGCCGCCCTGATCGAGGGCGAGGTCCAGCGGATCATCCTGACCCGACCGGCGGTCGAGGCGGGGGAAAGCCTCGGTTTCCTGCCGGGTGACCTTCAGGCCAAGGTGGACCCTTACCTGCGGCCGCTCTTCGACGCCCTCTACGACATGCTCGACCCGGACCGGGTCAACGGCTACTTCGACCGAGGCGTGATCGAGGTCGCCCCGCTCGCCTTCATGCGCGGCCGCACCCTGAATGACGCCTTCGTGATCCTCGACGAGGCACAGAACACCACCCCCGAACAGATGAAGATGTTCCTCACCCGGCTCGGCTTCAACTCGAAGATGGTGGTGACCGGTGACGTCACCCAGATCGACCTGCCTCGTGACAGCAAGTCCGGGCTGGTCGTCGTGCGGGAGATCCTCGAGGGGATCGAAGACGTCAGGTTCGTGCGCTTCGGCGGCAAGGACGTGGTCCGGCACCGGCTGGTCCAGCGGATCGTCGCCGCCTACGGCGAACACGCCGAACGCGAGAACGGCAAGTGAGCCTTGACCTTGATGACGTGCCGGCCCGTTTCCGGCCGGCCGTGACCGCGACCCTCGAAGCGGCAGGGGTCGGGAATGGCCACCTGGCGGTGGAGGTCGTGGATGAAGCCAGGATCCGGAAACTGAACCGGGACCACCGCGGAAAAAACAAACCGACCGATGTCCTTTCCTTCCCGGTCGACGGGGAAGAGGGTCCCGGCCCGGTTGAGCTGGGGGACGTGGTCATCTGCCCCGAATTCTGCGTCGACGAGGTGGAAGCGGTCGTCCACGGAGTGCTCCACCTCTGCGGTTACGACCACGAAACCGATCAAGGCGAGATGCTCGACCTCCAGGACCGCGTCGTTTCCGGGCTGGGGATCGAACCGAAGATGACCGTCGAGGCTGACGATGAGTGAAGGCAGCCGCTCGGGTTTCGTCGGACTGGCCGGAAGGCCGAACGTCGGCAAGTCGACCCTGGTCAACGCGATCGTCGGGGCCAAGGTCGCGATCTCCTCGGTCCGGCCCCAGACCACGCGCCGGGCGATCCGGGGAGTGGCGACCGACCTCGAGGCCGGTACCCAGCTGGTTCTGGTCGATCTGCCCGGGGTCCAGCGGCCCCGGGACGAGTTGACCAGCCGCATGCAGAAGACGGTCGAAAGCGAACTGGCGGGGGCCGATGTCGCCCTGCTGGTGATCAATGGCGAGGAAGGCGTCGGGCCGGGCGACCGGTTCATCGCCGAAACCCTGCTCGGGGCCCGGGCCAAAGCCGGCGGCTTGCCAATCATCTGCGCCGTCAACAAGGCCGACCGGCTCGGCCGGAACATCGTGCCGGTCTTGGTCGCCGCCGCGGAGCTCGCCGGTGTCGACGAGGTTTTCCCGGTCAGTGCCCTGACCGGTCAGGGCGTGCCGGAACTCGCCTCGTACCTGGCCTCGATCGTCCCCGAGGGGCCTTACCTCTACCCGCCGGAGGATCACTCCGATCAGCCGCGGGAACTGCTTCTGGCCGAACTGATCCGGGGCCAGGCCCTGATCCGCACCCGGGACGAGATTCCCCATTCGGTTGAGGTGCGGGTGACCGGGATCGAGCAGCGCGAAGACGGCCTCTGGCTGGTCGACGCCGAGATCTGGGTTGAATCGGACTCCCAGAAGCGGATCCTGATCGGCAAGAAGGGCTTCAAGGTCGGAGAGATCGGCACCGGGGCCCGCAAGGACATCGAAGGGGAACTCGGCGGCAAGGTCCACCTCGACCTCCAGGTCAAGGTCAAGCGAAAGTGGCGCCGCGACGAAGACATGCTGGACCGCCTCGGCATTGATTAGCCCGGGTGGCGCCAGGAACCACCAGCCGCTGAAGTGGGGTGGTGTTGGCTTTTCGAGATCCCGTTTTCTGCCATATAGCGCACCCAACTCCGATCTCGATCGATATCCGGCCGGATCCGGGATAGGCGCCGCAAAAATAGGCCCATCAAGGGCCTGAATGTGCGGCACCTCCCGAAACCAGAGCCTGAACCCGGCCCTGGAGGTACGGCGGGGAAGCTCCCCCACCCCGCGGCGTAACCACCGGGCGAATCAGGCTAGATGTCGCCCGAGAACGTGTCGCAGCTGGCCGGATCTCCCGACTCGAAGCCGGTCTTGAACCATTTGTGGCGCTGGGCGGAAGTTCCGTGGGTGAAGGAGTCGGGGTTGACGCTGCCGCCGCCGCGGGACTGGAGGCGGTCGTCACCGACCGCTTCGGAGGCGCCGATCGCCTCGTCCAGGTCACCGGCCTCGAGCTGGTCGAAGACGGTTGACGCCCAGACTCCGGCGAGGCAGTCGGCCTGAAGCTCGTTACGGACCGAGATCTCGTTGCGTGACTCGGATTGCTCACGCTTCTCGCGGGAAACCTCGTCGGAGATGCCGCCCATGTTCTGGACGTGATGGCCCATCTCGTGAGCGATCACGTAGGCCCAGGCGAAGTCGCCGTCGGCCCCGAGCTGGTTCTTCATGTCCTTGTAGAAGCTCAGATCCAGGTAGACCCGGTTGTCGGCCGGGCAGTAGAAGGGGCCGACCGCCGAAGTGGCGTTGCCGCAGCCGCCGGTGCTGACCGCGCCCGAGTAGAGCACCAGCTGGGCGTCCTGCCAGCGCCGGCCATCCCGGGTGAAGGCCTTGCGCCAGACCTGCTGGGCGTCGGTGAAGACGTAGGCCGAGAAATCCTTGAGGTCTGCATCCGGGTCCTCGCCGGCGGGGATAGGGGAGGGATTTTCCGCGCCGGGCACGGCGCCCATTCCCGGGAACATCGATCCCATGTCGAAGCCGGTGCCGCCACCGGAGCCGCCCCCGCCTAGAACCTGGGTGCCGATCACGATGATCACGATGATCACGCCGACCAGGCCGCCGATCTTGCCCTTGCCGCCCGGCAGCTGCATGCCGCCACCGCCCATGCCACCGATGCCGCCGAAGCCACCACCGCCGCCTCCGCCGCCCCTCTTCGCGCCGCGGATATCGATCACGTTCCGGTTGCCTGAACGGCCTCGCTTCCACTTCATGGCCTGAACCCTAGACGGCAAGCCGGCATCGTGCGACCGGATCCCGGTCAGGCTTTCGTAGGATTGGGCCATGCTGCGAAAAGTCGCAATCTGCGCCCTGATCGGATCGGCAACGCTGGTCTCCGCCTGCGGCGGTTCCGATGACTCGACTTCGAGCGAGGACAGTCAGGCGATCACCGAACTCGTCGCCAAGCTGAATCAGGCGACCCAGGAAAAGGATGCCTCGGCCTTCTGCCTGATCATGCAGCCCAGTGCGGTCGAGCAGACCTTTCATGACATCGACCGTTGCGTGAGTGAAACGACCCCGATCCTCAAGGCGGCCGGTGACCAGGGTGTCCTCAAGATCGACACGATCGAGGTGAACGGCGACATCGCCGCGGTCACGTTCCAGGGCGGCATCAGCCGCGAAGCGAAGTTCGTCAAGGAAGACGGCCAGTGGTACGTGCCGCTCAGCCAGAGTGAGATCACGACCAACCAGGGCTCGAACGGAAGCGAAGGCTGATGCCGGAAGTCGAAGTGAAGTTTGACCGGGACGGGCTGGTCCCCTGCATCGCCCAGGACGCGGAGACGGGCGAGGTGCTGACCCTCGCCTACATGAACGAGGAATCCCTGAGGCTGACCCGCGAGTCCGGTCTGGTTACCTACTTCAGCCGTTCGCGCCAGAAGATCTGGCAGAAGGGAGAGGAATCCGGCAACGAGCAGAGGGTCCGCCAGCTCCGGATCGACTGCGACGGCGACGCGATCGTCGCCCTGGTCGAACCGTCAGGCCCCGCCTGCCACACCGGTGAGCGCACCTGCTTTTTCCGCGACCTCGAAACCGGCGCGGACCCCGAACCGGTCAGTGGCGAAGCCCTGTCGGTGCTGGCCCGAACGATTGATTCCCGCCTCGCCGAGAAGCCGGAGGGAAGCTACGTGGTGAAGCTGCTCGAGGATCCCGCCTTCGCCGGCGAGAAGGTGATGGAGGAAGCCGAAGAGGTGAGCCGGGCCGTCCGTGAGGAGACCGACGGCCGGGTGGCCAACGAGGCGGCCGACGTGATCTTTCACCTGGCGGCGCTGATCCGATCGCGCGGCATCACCCTCGATGACGTGGGGGAGGTCCTGAATGGCCGTCGCGCCTGACCTCGCTTCGCGGCTCACCCCGGATCTTGAGACCGCCCGGGCGCTGGTTCCGGAATCAAACGTGGTGCCGGTCGCCCTGCGGTACACGGACGATGTCGAGACACCGGTTTCAGCCCTGCTCAAGCTGAGGCAGGGTGGCCCCTGCTTCCTGCTCGAATCGGCCGAGCGCGGTCAGGTCGGGCGCTACTCGTTCGTCGGGGTCGGTCCCCATCGGGTGATCCGCTGGGTGGCCGGCGAGTTGAAGGAGTTCCCGGGCGAGGCGATGTCCGGCGAGGGCGCGCCGATCGCGACGTTTCCGGCCGCGGACCCCTATGACGGGGTCAAGGAATACCTGAGCCGGTACCGGGTCGCCGAGACCCCGGGAATGCCGCCATTTGCCGGTGGCGCGGTCGGCCTCTTCGGCTATGACCTGGTCCGCGCGATCGAACCCCTCGGTGATCCGAACCCGGACCCGCTGGGCCTTCCCGATCTCGCCCTGATGATCACCGACGTCCTGCTCGCCTTCGACCATCTCCACAACGAGTTGACCATCATCAGCTGCGCCTGGGCCGACGAGCATGAGAACTTCGACCAGGCCTGGGAAGCAGCCGTCGAACGGATCGGGGCGGTCAGGGAGAGCCTGCGCGGACCGGTGCCCGACGCGGGCGAGACCGGCGCGGTTGAAGCTCCCGAGTTCACTTCCAACGTGACGCGGGACGAGTTCGAGGCAACGGTCGCCCGGATCGTCGAGTACATCCACGCCGGCGACGCCTTCCAGGTGGTGCCCTCACAGAGGTTCAGCGCCGATCAGAAGGCCGAAGCCCTCTCGATATACCGGGGGCTTCGATCGATCAACCCCTCGCCGTACATGTACTTCTTCGAGTTCGGTGATTTCCAGATCGCCGGAGCCTCACCCGAGCCGTTGCTCAAGGTGAACGGAGACCGCGTCGAGATCCGGCCTATCGCCGGCACCTCGCCGCGCGGGGAGGACGAGGAAGAGGATCGCCGCCTCGCCGAGAAGATGATCTCCGACCCGAAGGAGCGATCCGAGCACGTGATGCTGGTTGACCTCGCCCGAAACGACATCGGCCGCGAAGCCGGGTACGGCACGGTCGAGGTGGAAGAGCTGATGGTGGTCGAGACCTATTCGCATGTGATGCACATCGTCAGCCGGGTCTCGGGCAGGCTGCCGGAGGGCCGCGGCGCCCTCGACGTGCTCCGTTCCGCCCTCCCCGCCGGCACTCTTTCCGGCGCGCCGAAGGTCCGGGCGATGCAGATCATCGACGAGATGGAGAAGGTCAAACGCTGCTCCTACGGCGGCGCCGTCGGCTACCTCTCCTGGAACGGTGACCTCGACACCGCGATCCACATTCGCACTGCCCTGATCAAGGACGGCCAGGTCCACATTCAGGCCGGGGGCGGCACGGTCGCCGACGCGAAGCCGGAGTACGAGTACGAAGAGTCGGTCAACAAGGCGAAGGCGATGTTCCGCGCGGTCGAGATCGCCTGCGAAAACCCGGACTGGGCCTGATGCGAGTACTGGTAATCGACAACTACGACTCCTTCACCTACAACCTGGTCCAGTACCTCGGTGAGCTCGGGGCGGAAGTGGAAACGGTTCGCAATGACGTCCGGACGGTCGACGAGCTGCTGGCCGAAGGCCACGACCGGCTGGTCGTATCACCGGGTCCCTGCACCCCGGATGACGCCGGAATCTCGCTCGAAGTGATTCCAGCCTTCGCCGAGGCCGGCGTTCCCGTGCTCGGGGTCTGCCTCGGCCACCAGGCGATGGTGCAGACCTTCGGGGGCACGGTCATCCAGGGCGAGCCGATCCACGGCAAAAGCGCCGAAATCGATCACGACGGCAAGTCGATCTATGACGGGCTGCCCCACCCGCTCACGGTCGGTCGCTACCACTCGCTGATCGCCGGCGATGTTCCCGACTCGCTCGAAGTGACCTCGACCTTTGGAGACATCGTGATGGGCGTCCGTCACAGGGAACTTCCGGCCGAAGGGGTCCAGTTTCATCCCGAATCGGTCCTGACGCCCTACGGGAAGCGGATGATCGCCACCTTCATCGGAGTCGAGCTTTCGCTGGAGCAGGCCGCCGCCGGAATTCCGGACAACGAAGGGAAACCAGTTGCCTAATGACATCCTGACCAGGGCGATCGACGCGGCTGCTTCAGGCCAGCACTTGACCACGGACCATGCCTCGGCCGTGCTGACCGAGATCATGGAAGGCCGCTCCGACGAGGTGCAGACCGCTGCCTTCCTGATCGCCCTCAGAACCAAGGGCGAGACTGTTCCCGAGTTGATCGGGCTGGCCCGGACCATGCGGTCCCTGGCCGAGCCGGTCGAGGTTTCCGGTGATCTGGTGGACACGGCCGGAACCGGAGGAGGCCCCTCGACTTTCAACGTCTCCACGACCGCCGCCCTGGTTGCGGCCGGGGCCGGCTGTCCGGTGGCCAAGCACGGCAATCGTTCCAGCACCAGCCTCAGCGGTTCGGCTGACCTGCTCGAGGCACTTGGCGTCGACATCGAGATCACGCCGGAAAAGGTGGCGGCCTCGATCGAGGAGACCGGCTTCGGTTTCATGTTCGCGCCCAGACACCACAAGGCGATGGCGCATGTGGTGCCGGTCCGCAAGGCGCTGGCGGTGCGAACGATCTTCAACTTCCTGGGACCACTGACCAATCCTGCCGGTGCCAGGCGCCAGTTGATGGGCGTCTCGGATCGCCGCTACCAGGAGTCGATCGCCGAGGCGCTGGCCGGTCTCGGCACCGAACGGGCTCTGGTCGTTTCCGGCGACGACGGCATCGACGAGATCTCGATCACCGGCCCCACCCGGATCATCGAGGTCGTTGACGGCGGCACCAGCGAATGGTTCGTCTCACCCGGCGATTTCGAACTTGAGCGGGCCGAACTCGGTGATGTCGCGGGCGGCACCCCGGATGAAAACGCGGCCGCCACGCGGGCAGTGCTGGAAGGTGAAAAGGGTCCGAGGCGTGACCTCGTGGTCCTCAACGCGGCGGCGGCGATCCTGGTTGGCGGCAAGGCCGGTGATTTCGCCGCCGGCGTGGTTGCGGCACAGGAAGCGATCGACTCCGGGGCGGCCGCTGCCGTTTTGGCCCGGCTGGTCAGTTTCACCGGTCAGTCCTAGTAGGCTCTGAAGCGAATTGGGAATACTCGAGCAACTGATTTCGGCCGCGAGCCAGGGCGTCAAGGCCCGCAGCCAGCAGGTGCCCCTTGCTGACCTGGAGGCAAGGCTGGGCGAGCGTGACCATGACCGCCCGTTCCAGGAAGCGCTGACCCGTCCCGGCATGTCGCTGATCTGCGAGTACAAGCGCAAGTCACCGAGCGCCGGGGAGATCGCCCCCGGGGTCGAGCTTCCCGATCAGGTCAAGGCCTATGAGGCCGGTGGCGCCGCCGCTCTGTCGGTGCTGACCGACGAGACCCACTTCGACGGCCGGCTCGATGATCTCGCCGCGGCCCGTGCCGCCTGCAGCCTGCCGATCCTGCGCAAGGACTTCGTCGTCGACCAGTACCAGCTCTACGAAGCCGCGGCCGGCGGCGCCGACGCGGTCCTGCTGATCGCTGCCGTGCTCGAAGACGATCGCCTGCGCGATTTCCAGCTCAAAGCGGCCGAGCTCGATCTCGATTGCCTGGTCGAGGTTCATGATGAGGAAGAGCTCGAACGGGCGGTTGAATCTACTCTCTTTCCCTACACGACGCTATTCCGATCAGATCGGAAGAGCGTCGTGTAGGGAAAGAGTGT
>ERZ724503.255-NODE-255-length-20786-cov-4.328879_pt1 | contig 20786 bp, 6 predicted proteins | sample MGYA00376036_ERZ724503 | MGnify/ENA primary metagenome ERZ724503 (study PRJEB28724, sample SAMN07190885) | wastewater metagenome | isolation source: influent of sewage treatment plant in Hong Hong | place: Hong Kong | collected 2016-03-17 ...
TTTCTGTCTATCTGAACCCCTTTAGCAGCTTCATTCATGTTCACTTTCCAGCGGCGCAAATCCCAGAACCGGAAGTTTTCGAAACACAGTTCCAACCGACGTTCATTTCTTATCAATTCGCGCATTTTATCCTTATCACTTTTAATGCTTTCCAGGTATGCATCTCCGTTGGACGTTCCTACACCTGCACGTACCCGAATGGCTTTAATCACATCGTAGGCACTGTATGCATGAGTTCCGTTTCCTGTAGGTCCGTAAGCCTCATTGGCAGCTTCGGCATAGTTCAGGAAAATTTCGGTATAACGAATACGGGCGGTATAGTGGTATTGACCAGTGTTGTAATTCGGATCCGGGTTACAGTCGGGTCGTAAAAGTTTGCGCAGATAATAACCTGTACGGGTCGATAATCCTACTTCTCTATTGATTGCATCATTATTTGTACCGTATGTTCCGGTAGTGATTACGTTGCTGCCTGGTCCCTGAGTTCCTCCGTTTACCAGAATGTATTTGGTAAGGCGGGGGTCACGATTTGAATACGGGTTAGTTGTCAAATACCCGCTTTGTGCATCTACAATCGGATAACCGTTTGCCATCGGGAAGGCATCAACCAGATTTTGAGTTGGATTAACCCGTCCTTTACCGTAAAGTGAAGGTGGATAATTATTCTTTTCCAGTTCTATCCCTATTCCATCTGTGGAATTACTTTTATCGCTCCTCCAGATAATTTCGGGAGGATTTGAACCTGCAGCCAATGCGGTGATTTCAGCAGTATTAGTGTACCAGGTTGCCCCATTTTTGTCCAAACCGCTTACTCCGTTAATTCTGTCGAGCACGGTGGCAGCATGATTGGCAGCGTCGGCCCAGGTGACAGTTGTACCGGTGTTGTATGCGGGACTGGCTGCCAGAAGTGCAGCCTGCGAACGTACAGCTTCTACTATTCGCCCGGTGATACGGCCTTTCATAATATTTCCATTCACACGGTTGTAATCTCCCGATTTGGTTACACCTAAAGCTTTGAATTTGGCCGGAATGGAAGCATCGTCAGCAACATCTCCGAAGTCGACAGGGAGCAATTCGATAGCCTGTTGCGCATCGTCAAAAATCTGCTGAATGCATTCCTGGAATGTATTCCTTGGCAAATTGAAATCCGAAGAGGTCGATTCCGGTTTTGTAAGAATGGGTACTCCCATCAGTTTTCCATCACTTGTCCAACCGCCATGAGCCATCAACAGATAATAAAGCTGCAAAGCTCTCAGACCGTACGCTTCACCTTTTAAGCGGTTGGTGTACAGTTTGCGTACTGTCTCATCTTTACTCCATTCCACTTTATCTACATTATCCAGAAAAATATTCAGATATTGAATGGCGTTTCTTCTGTTTTGCCACTGCGATACCGGATTATTACTGGCAGTCCAGGCGCCTGTAGCCATAAGCCTGTATGTATTTGCATTGTCGTTTGATACGGCATCATCGGTTGCTACATCGCTTGTTGGATTGGAGTTGTATGGAAGAAGTATGTATGCATTTGCAAGGATACCCTGCGCATACGTTGGTTCCTGATACATGGCATCTATTCCACGAATATTTTCAATTGCAGGTGTGAATACATCTTCACATGCTGAAAGTGTTATCAGCGTTATAAGTGCCAGAATTTTTACTATTTTATTCATAATACTATTCCTGTTTTGTTACTTATTTATTAGAAAGCTACTTTCAAACCTACATTATAAAAACGTGTCTGGGGAGCACTTCCCACGCTCATTTCCAATATTTCACGTTCTTTGGATAGGGTCAATAAATTAGATCCGCTCACGTATGCCGACACTTCGTGGATGAATGAATTCTGGAGCATACTTTTCGGGAAATCATACGTTAACTGGATTTTCGCCAGGTTAAACCGATCGTTTTTATACATCCAGAAATCGGAATTTCTGAAATTATTGTCTCCGCTCTGAGTGGTCAGACGAGGATAAACGGCTGTTTCTTTGGTTGCTTCTGTCCAACGTCCACGTACTACTTCAGAGTATTTTCTGTCGCCATATACCCAGAAATAGGTGTTGTCTTTCATAGCATAAGCACCCCAGCCACCTGTTCCAAGGGCAAATAATGTGAAATTTTTCCATTTTGCGGTGAAGTTTACGCCCATCGTAAACGGAAGTCCGTACCATCCTCCTTTGCCAAGATATACCGCATCTTTCTGATCGATTACACCGTCACCGGTTTGATCTTTGTACTTGATATCACCGGGAACCACTTCTGTAAATTTCTGTGTCGGGCTGCTTGCAATATCGGCCTGGTCTGAGAAAAATCCCATACTTTCCAGTCCAAACACGGCATCAATCGGTTTCCCAGCTCTGTTTTGGTAATCATACTGATAGTTTTCGTCCCGTTTGGTAGCTTTGGTGGTATAATACGTTCCTGAAACGCCTAATGAAAAATCCACTTCACCCAAACGCTTATTCAAATTTACATTAAAATCGAATCCGCTGCGGCTATCGTTGTTGTAATTATAATAGGGTACAAACGAAGCATCGGGATAATAGGTAAAGAAATAATTCGGGAAAACTGATGATGGTCTGATCACCAATCCTTCGGTAGAATTAACGAAGACTGACATATCGGCAGTGATCAATCTTTTCCACAACGATGTTTTCAAATTAGCTGACAGTTCTTTTCTCTTGACAAAAGTCAGATCTTTATTAGCTCCCTTGATTGAATTTGTAGAGTGTTCTGAAGCGCCGTCATTCCATCCCCACCAGGCTCCGTTTGCCTGATCGTAGCTGGCTTCGTACATGTAAAAATCAGAGATATCCAAATCAGTATTGAGGATACTTCCTGAGAGGCTAAGCATCATGTCGTCAACAGCTGTTCCGGCGAGGAAGTCTTCGTTGCTTAATTTCCATCCCAGCGTAAGCGAAGGTGAAAATGCATTTCTGTGTCCTTTGGCCAATTTTGCCGAATGAACTTCGGCTCCGCTGAATTCAACAAAATATTTTTTCAAATAATTGTAACCTAAATATAATCCCAGATTAGCATTTCCGGTACGATGGTACACTTGCGATTCGGTCTGCTGATAACCTGCGGCTATGAGCATTGCATTGAAGTTATGTACATCATCAATGGAGGTTTTGTAATTCAACTGACCCGAGAATGCGATTGTCTGACGATTGGCACTTCCACTAATATTTTGGACACCGGATTTTTTATCGTTATTTTGTTTTACCAGACTGGAAATAACATCCTTACCGTTGTAATTGGACCATGTAGGAGTAAAAGCCGCATACGTATTGTCGTAAGAGGTATTGTACGAAGTAGCATAGTCAACAGCAAACTGTGTCTGGAACGACAGCCCTTTTAACACATTCTTTAAGTCGATATCTACACCGGTATCAAACTGGAACTGACGGCTCGTCCATTTGTTCTTTCCGGCAGCATAGTAATCTCCAAAAATATTGGTTTGATCTACCTGTGTGCCACCTAAAAAGTAAATTCCATCAATTATATTGCTGCTGTTGTTGATCAAGGTAAGCGAAAGATCATCTTTCGGATCAATGTAGCTGATGGGAATTAACGGAGAAATTCTGTTGGGGCGCAACGTAGATGCTGCTTCCCAATAATCGCCTTTGGCCGTGTTGGTATTGTAAAAAGTAGCATTTGCATTGACGTAAGCACTAATATTGTTCGAAATATGCATATCAATATTTCCACGTACATTCAAGCGGTCTGTACTGTTATTTTTTGCCTGTCCGAATTTGAATACATCATTTTCGCGATAATAACCAATATTGCTGTAAAAACGGGCAAAACTGTTTCCACCTGTTATTTCAGCCACTGCATCCGATCTGTTATTATATTTTTTCAGGTAATCCGATGAATACATATGTACATCCGGATAACGGTACTTATTGTTTCCTGTAAAATTATTATATATGTCGGCATCGCTGTAAAGCTTTGTCAGTCCATCGTTTGCAAGCGCTTCATTATAAAGCGTCATATATTCCGCTGAACCTAAGTATTTGGGATAACTTTTAGCTACGTTGAAGCCGGTATTTACTCTTCCGGTAATTTTCAGGGGTTCGGCTTTTCCTCTTTTAGTAGTGATAAGAACTACGCCTTTAGCGGCGCGGCTTCCATATAACACTACAGCTGAAGCTCCTTTCAGAAAAGATACCTGATCTATTTCTGTGGGCAGTACGTTGTTGGCATCACGGGGCACACCGTCTACCATTACCAGGTAGGAGTCCATCCCCCACAGAGATGCTCCGTTCCAACCTCCAACATATCCCTGCATATTGTCCAAACTATAGGTGTTGTAGTTTCGTTTGGTCAGTTCTTCGTAATTTACCACTGAAATGCTTCCCATCAGGTTGGTTTGACTGGCTTTACGAAATGCAATCTGTACCAGCGAATCTTTAGCACTATTCAGCGGCTTGGTTTCATTTTCCTGAACCGTCTGAGCACTTATACATAACGGGATAAGTGTTGTAATTACCAGCAAAATGAATTTTGATTGTATGTATTTCATGTTTTGTTCATTTATAGTTTCACATTTCTTTAACTCTGCTTGAATTACCATCCCGGATTTTGTCCGAATTCAGGATACATGGACGTGTCAGAAACTTTCAGCGGGAACCAGTAATGTTTTGTACCAAACTGACGCGTCAGAATTTGTTTTTCTCTGAAATTGGCAACCCGGGCATTTTTCGGATCGTTTGTTTTATAGAAATCATTGTTTTCTACTCTGTCAAACTCCTGCGAGGTTTTTACATTGTAAGGATACTCAGTAAGCAATAACCAACGTTGCAGGTCATTAAAACGAAAACCTTCGAATGATAATTCTACAGCACGTTCTCTTCTCACTTCGTCCATCATCTTGTTTTTGTCGGCAGTGTATTTTGCATTCAATTTGCCGGCACCTACTCTTTCGCGAAGGGTATTGATAGCCTCCTCTGCCGTTTTAGTGAAGTTGCTGGATTTGCCTGTTGCTCCGCCAAATGCGGTACAAGCTTCAGCATACATCAAATATATGTCTCCCAATCGCATATATGGAAGATAAACGTGTAAACTTCCGCTCCAGTTGTATGCTCCGTCGTATTTATTAGCTGTGTGAGGCACCAATTTCTGTATGAAATAACCCGTTCGGCTTGCATTCTGATCGCTGCGCATGATACCACCTGTGTAAAGTTGGGTATAACGCATGAACTCCTGATCGGCCGGCATAGTGGCATTCACATACTTAAATCCATCGAATACGATATCATGATAAAACCTGGGATCGCGGTTTTTGAATGGTTGTTTCGGGTCAAATCCGGATTCGGGATCATTGAGAGGCAATCCATTTTCCATGCCGTATAAATTTACGTAATTGGCAGTTGGTTGGTGGATGATATTATCGTGTTCAACCAGCCCGTTAACTTTAGGTCCAAAAGTTTTGGTTGTATTCCAGTTGCTGCCGTTAAAATCGGTTGAAGGTCCTCTGAAGATGGCTTCGGTAGAGCCCGGCATCAACCAGCTTTGTCCGGTGGTATAAAAAATATCCGAGAAACATGAAGTGGCATCAGCCGCTTTGACGTGACTGTAAATATCCTTATATTTGAATTCGGCCAGTGAATACTGAGTTTTTCCGCTTTCCACCAGTGAAAGCAATTGTCCAAAAGCTTCGGCGGCTTTTTTGCAATATTCCACATCGTAATTATAGGTATTGGATCCGCCTGTCTGAGCTCCGTTTTTCATGAGCGGACTGCCAGCCCAGAGATAGTTTTTCCCCAGATAGCCGAGTGCCATGATTTTATTGGCGCGGAGTTGGTTTTTACCGGCTGTACGTCGTCCTACGGTTGTTTTATCCCAATCTACAGGCAACAATTCGGCAGCTTTTGCAAAATCGGCACCGGCTTTATCGGCACATTCCTGATAAGTAAGGCGCGGTAAGGTCAGCTTTTCGCTGGAAGACAAAACCTGATCCACATAGGGAAGTCCGCCTAAATACTCCATCAGCTCAAAATGCCACCATGCTCTGAAGAAATACAGTTGTCCGGCAATGATGTCTTTTTCTTCCTGAGAGGCTTCAGTCAGTTTATCCAGATTTGCCAAACCGATATTAGCCTTTCGAATGGAATACCATGCGTGAGGCCACAGCGCGTGATTAAATTTATTGGTAGAGGTTGGATCGGTTGAAGATTTGTCTAACCAGCTTCCGGCTTGAGAAAGTCTTCCGGCCTGCCATCCCCAGAAATTTCCCAAATCCACCTGATGAGTCATGTGCCAATCGCCTTCGGTGTTCATTATTTCATCATCACCCCAGTTCCATGAAGTGGTCCAGTAACACTTTTCCTTATCGGGAATGCAATTATAAATCTCTTCGACGAATCCCTGGAAATTTGTAAAATTCTTAAATGCTTCAATCTCCGAGACGGTTGAATCGGGCGATTTATCCAGGTAGCTTTCACATGAGAAAAATCCCGGTAACATGAAGAGCATTCCGCATAAAAGATATATCTTATATGTTTTTTTCATTTTTATCAATATTATAAGGTGAATCTTATTCCAATATTATAACGTCTCATGGTAGGATACGCTCCCTGATTTCCGGCTCCTGCAAAATTGGATTCACGGTCATCGGGCATTCTTGACCACACCCAGAGGTTGTTACCGTTTACAAATATTTTCAGAGCACTGATGCCGATCTTATTTACAATATTTCTGTTGAAAGCATATGCAAATTCTGCGTTTTTCAAACGGATATATGAGCCGTCGAACATGAATTGTGTTCCGTTGTTGTAATCGGATTTAGCCAGCCAGTGAGGAATAGTCACTTCCGGGTTTGCGGCATCTTTTGACCACCAGGTACCCATATCGTAAACAGTATTCAACTGACTACCGAAACTTGTAAGAGGAACGACACGGGTAACATTGTTCACACCGTAAAACTGTACGAATCCGCTGAAACCTTCCCATTCGAAACCGATAGTTGAGTTGTAAGTGTTTTGCGGAGTTTCAGCATATCCGTAGGGGGCTGAGTCTTTGGAGTCGATTACTCCATCGCCGTTGAAGTCGACAATATAATAATCACCGGGCATTTTGTATGCATCGTTGGCATCACGCATCGGACTTCCGTAAATCTGGTCGTAATTGCCCAAAAAGCCGCCATCTAAATAAGAACGACTCTGACGAATGCTGTAACCGGCTTGTTTTTGGTATGCCGGAAGCAATTCAGGGTCATCTTTAATTAATATGGTATTTTTAGCATGAGTCATGTTCATATTTGCCCATACCCGCAGTCGGTTTGGAAATACTTTATTTATTCGGAGTTCCAATTCAAATCCCGAAGTGGTCACCTGACCCAGGTTGGCTGTAGCAGGTGTAGTTCCGAAATAAGACGGAACCGAACGCTGTGATCCGTCAACAAGAATATCGAATCTTTTGTCTTTGAAAAACTCTAAACTACCCGCAAATAAACCTTTGAGAACGGCATAATCTACCCCGACATTCAATTTTTTAACAGTTTCCCATTTCACGTCCGGATTGCCTACGGCAAATTCACGATACCATTGATAAGGACTGTTGCCCTGGCTCAGGTCTAATGACGACTGTCCGCCATAGGCCCACTGGGTCATATAAATCCATCGCCGCTGGATATTATCATCTCCGATTTCACCATAGGAAGCTCTCGCCTTCAACATATCGAGAAATGTCAATGACTTCATGAATTTTTCTTCAGAAATCATCCAGCCCAAGGCACCGGAATTAAAGAATGCAAATCGATTCTCTTTGGTGAATTTTTCGGAACCGTTATAAGCACCGTTATATTCAGCAAAATACCTGCCGGCGTAGTTATAAGTTCCACGGAAAGCCCAGTCCTCTCTGAAGTTAGGTATTTCAGGACCAGTAGCTCTTTCCTGGCGGCTGAACAATCCCATTCCGGTAATACTGTGATTGCCAAAATCGCGTGCCCAGTTCAACTGTGTCTGATAATTCAGATTTCGTTGTGTCAATCCGTTGTTTACGGTTCCGGGCTGATTTGTCCACAACACACCCTGCATGAAGTCAAATTTATTGTTGTTTTCATACTCTTTCTTATAAGTAACCGCTCCGGTTGATGGATTAATCCATTTTTGCTGCGCATCATTATAGAGGTCGTTTACTCCCCGGTTAAATTCAACAAAAACGTTATCCCACGAGATAGCTCCTCTCAGGTTCAGTCCTTTGGTGATAAAATCAAGTTTTTGTTCCAGAATAAAGTCTGTGTTGATTGTGGTCGTAGTGGTTGTCATTACACCCGAAAGAGCCAGATTGGCTGCAGAGTTTGATACGTTTGAAATATCGGGATAGAAACCCCACGAACCGTCGGCATATTTTGGCATGAAAACGTCAGGTGCAATATTATATGCTCCTGCCCATTGCTGAGCTACAGCCCAGTCTGACGAGTTCGTTTGATTCCACGGACTTTTTTTAGCACCGTTTGAGCCTGCAAGATTAACTTTGAATAGCGTTGTTTTAGTCAGGTTGAAATCAAGGTTACTTCGCACATTCACCCGATTGTATCCGTAACCTGACTGATAATTGCGTCCGTTATCCCAAACCTTGAAAAGGTCGCCTTCGTGTACAAAGTCGGCTGATGTAAAGTATTTTACAAATTCGTTTCCACCGCTTACGCTAACATTTGTGTTGTTCGAGGTGGTGTAATCTTTAAATAGCGCTTTTTGCCAGTCTATGTTCGGGTAGCGTTCAGCTTCCATCCAGTCAGCCGGAAAACGGTATTTATCTATCACGCTTTGCGGTTTAATATATGCCCAGGATTCAGGTGTAATACCCAACTCATGCTCTATGGCAATGTTTCGCGCCATCAAAGCGTCGTATGAATCCAATTTGTTGGGGAGCATGGAGGGAGCTTTGATTGTATAATTGGTAGAAACATCGATTTTTGCACCACCTTCACTTCCTCGTTTTGTTGTAATAAGAATAACGCCGTTTGCACCTTTTACCCCGTATATTGCAGTTGCCGAAGCATCTTTTAATACCGAAATAGATTGCACTGAATTAATGTCCACAGAGTTCATCTGACGTTCGATACCGTCGACCAATACCAACGGTTCGCTGTTGTTCCACGAACTGGCTGCACGGATAATAATTTTAGGATCTTCTTCACCCGGTAACCCGGAACTGGTAGTAGTGATTACTCCCGGAAGATTTCCCGTTAGTGCAGCTCCAATACTGGTTACACCGCCGGCTCTTTTGAGTACTTCTCCTGTAGTTTGAGTAATAGCTCCTACCACACTTGCCTTTTTCTGCTGACCATATCCTACTATAACCACTTCTTCCAACTGAAGATTCTTGTCAACAAGTGTCACTGTTATGTCTCTTCTTCCTTGCAATGCCACTTCCTGAGTTTCCAAACCCACATAAGAAATCACTAAGGTTTGATTTCCCGATGGAACATTCAACGTAAATCGTCCGTTACCATCTGTGAGTGTTCCCACCGTCTTGTTTTGTTTTAATGTCACGGTTGCACCTATTACAGTTTCTTGTTTCGAGTCTAATACAATTCCTCTTACAGTAACGTTTTGAGCCCATACTGTAGAAAAAATTGTAATAACGAACAAGAATAAAAATGTTGCAGCCGCCTTCTGATTTAATGCTAAATAGAAATAATCAGACCTGTTTTTTCTGAAACTTTTTTTCATTATTTTCTCATTAAACTTAATAAATGTTTTTCTGGTAATCTGTAACTTTTATTCTCTTTACAATATAATATAAGAGAATTGCTATCCAATTTAGATTGATTGGGTTCGTGGAAGCTCAACTTCCGTCTTTGTTTTTCATAGTTTTCAATATTTTAATTGTTATAAATTTTCTATAAAGACATGTTGCAAATTTATCCTATATGTTTATTCTAACTTTACTGAATTCGTTCACATATTTTTCGTTTTGATACATTTGAGGATGAAAATCAATATTTCCTTTCATTTTTGATACGTCTCTCCTTTTTTCTACTATTTTTGTATCCAAATAATCTCTAAACAAAATGAAATCATTTAAATTTAAAGTAATTATTGCTTCCTGGTTGCTTTGTGGTTCTGCTATGGCACAGACCGGTGTTTTTTATTCTACCGATAAAGATATTTCCAACAGTCTCATTAATTATCTGTACCAGGACAAGCGAAACTACATATGGATAGCCACTGAAGACGGACTGAACAAATACGATGCAGTAAAATTTACGATTTACAAAAACAATCCTTCGGACACCACTTCGCTCAAAAATAATTATGTGCGATGTTTGTATGAAGAAAAAAAAAATCGTTTCTGGGTAGGTTACATCAACGGGCTTCAACTTTTCGACAGGGCAAAAAACACCTTTTCGGAAGTTAAACTTTATTCTGCTTCGGGCCAACGAATCTATCCACATATCACCTCCATCATCGAAAGCCCCGATGGCAGTATCTTTGTAAGTACTTCGGGTGAGGGTGTGCTGAAACTTGCTTCCACCAAAAATGTGGAATTTAAAGCCCTTGCTGATCTCAACAAAATTTTACCCAGCCAACATCTGATGTTCATATTTCAGGATAGCCGGCAACAATTCTGGGTGTCAATCGAGAACCAGGGGCTTTGTATGCTGAATTCATCTCTCAAAAATCCACAATTCTTTGACACCCGGCGCGGTAATATCCGTAGCAACCAGGTTTCGGCTATTTCTGAGGATAATTTGGGAAATGTATTCCTGGGAACACTATCTGGTGGAATGCTCCGATTCAACAATAAAACACGTCAACTTGAATCTGTTTTATATCCCGGCAGCTCTGTGCCATTGTCCATTTATAGCCTGTTAATTACCAAAACAGGACAAGTTCTGATAGGAACCGAAGGTCAGGGACTGAAAAAATACAACTATTCGTCCAATACGGTGGAAGATTATCAGATGAATTTTTCTTTTTTTGATTTTTCAAAGGTTAAAGTACATGCTATACTTGAGGATACCGATGGAAACCTCTGGACAGGACTTTTTCAGAAAGGAGTTTACCTGCTCAGAAATAATCCACACCATTTCAGCTACATCGGCAATAAATCTTACGATAAAAACCTGATTGGAACCAGTTGCTACACAGCTCTTTATAAAGACAAAAATGATGCATTCTGGATTGGAACCGATAATGATGGTCTTTACCAGATTTCCGAAGGCCGGAAAGTACGCCATTTTGCGCAAAATAACCAGCCGAATTCTATCTCCAACACCATTATGTCGGTGGTGGAAATGCCCGACGGTAGTATGTGGCTAGGATCGTACCTGCACGGCCTGGCGCATTTTGACAAAAACAGCGGAAATTGTACATACTACAATGAAAAACCCGCTGAATTTGAAAAAAATACATTCAGCAACAAGATCAATTTTATGATTGCCGACAAGAATGAAAATCTGTGGATTGGAACTCATGGCAGCGGCGTGTATGTATTCAATACCCGCAGCCGAACATACATTAATCATTACTCATTTCCTACTATTTGCAACGACTGGATTAACTGTCTGTTTCAGGACAATCAGGGATCAATCTGGGTGGGAACTCATAAAGGATATTCAGTTATTGAACCAAAAACCGGAACAATATACAATTTCAGCACCACCAAGAATCCAATTTCGTGGCCCATCATTTATGCCTTCTGCCAGGATAAAAGCAGCAATATCTGGATCGGAACTACCGAAGGCTTAGCCATGATTGATAGCAAAAGCCATAAACTCATCAAGCGATTTACTGAAAAAGACGGACTGGCCGGCAATGTAATCTGCGGTATTGTGGAAGACGCCGCCGGCAATATCTGGTTAAGTACACACAACGGAATATCAAAATACAACGTTACGGACAATAAATTTTTTAACTATTACAATTCCGACGGACTTCAGGGCAACGAATTTACAAAAGGATCTTTCTTCAAATCGACTTACGACGAAATATCATTCGGCGGTATCAACGGAGTTACATCGTTTTTCCCTTCGGAAATTAAGGAGAGGCGAAAACCCGTTAAACTCTACCTGACAGCCCTCAATATAGGCGACCGCGTAGTATTCAATCAGACAAAAAGCCGGAAAAAAGGCAGCACAGAGCGGTTTATCTCCGATCTCGATACTATTTATCTCGATTACAAAGACAATATATTTAACCTCGAGTTTTCTACTTTCAACTACGGTATGTCACAGCAAATTTACTACCGCTACATAATGGAAGGGCTAAACAAAAACTGGGTAAGTACCAATCCGGGTGTAAACAGAATTCATTTTACAAATATTAAATACGGTACCTATAAACTCAAAGTAATAGCTTCGGTAAATGATTTGAATTCCGAAGCACGTGAAATCACATTTATCATTCGGCCGCCGTGGTATCTCTCCGGTTGGGCAAAGTTGCTATACGTCTTGCTGGGTATATTTATGTTGTATGTAGCCTATATTTATGTTAAAAACAAAATTAAACTCCGCAACGAGGAACTGACAAGGAAACACGAGGAGGAGATCAATGAAGCTAAACTGCAGTATTTCATCAATATATCGCACGAAATTCGCACGCCTATGAGTCTTATAATCAGTCCGCTGGAAAAACTCATACCCGACGAAAAAGATCCCCAAAAACTCTACCTGTACCAAATCATGCACCGCAACTCCAAGCGAATTCTTCGCCTTATCAATCAACTGATGGATATCCGAAAAATTGATAAGGGACAAATGGTGATTAAATTTCGCGAAACCGACATGGTTGGCTTTATTGATGATTTGATAAAGACCTTTGAATATGCAGCCAATAAACGTAACATTAAATTCGGTTTTATTCACGATGATAATCATCTGATGGCCTGGATTGATATTAGCAATATGGACAAGGTTATAATGAATATTCTTTCAAATGCTTTTAAATTTACACCCGATAATGGGAATATAACTATCACACTTCGCAAGGGCAAAGATGAAACAGCAGCAAGTCCGTTGAAAGATTATTTTGAAATAAGTATCAAAGACAGCGGTATTGGGATTGAAGAGGCACATGTGGAACGTATTTTTGATCGTTTTTACCAGATTGACAATGAATATACCAAAACAAAAATCGGCACCGGGGTAGGACTTCACCTTTCGCGGTCGTTGGTTGAGATGTCGCACGGAGTGATTTTTGCCCGAAATAATGAAGATGAACCCGGGAGTGAATTCATCATCCGCCTTCCACTCGGTTCAGCACATCTCAGTATTGAGGAAAAAGAAAACCTAACCGAAACCCCATCTGAAACCATTTCGCAGATTATGGCCAGTTCGTACCAGGAACAGGATGTGGAAGGAGCTGTAACAATGGACATTACGAAAGGTAAATTCAAACCAAAAACAAAATACCATGTAATAGTTGTAGAGGATGATGATGAAATCCGGAATTTTTTGATACATGAAATGTCGCAGATTTTCAGGGTAACGGATTTTCGTAACGGTAAAGAAGCTTATAACAAAATCCACTCCCTGCAACCCGACTTGATAATCAGCGATATCATGATGCCAGAAATGGATGGAGTGACCCTTTGCCGAAAAATAAAATCGAACACGGCGATTAATCACATACCCGTGATACTCCTCACGGCTAAATCCACCGATCGGGACATAGCCGACGGCTACGATGTGGGTGCCGATGCGTATGTGGTAAAGCCCTTCAACGTGGAACTGCTTACCCGGCAGGCATTGAACCTGATACAAAACCGCAGACGCATGGAAATAAAACCGCTTGAGGAAGAAGCCAACAAAAAACTGATTTCACCCGTGGTAATGAAGGCTACCGATCAGGCTTTTCTGGAAAAAGTAATCAAACTTATTAATGAAAATATTGCAGACAATGAGTTGAACGTAGATTTTTTGGCACGAAACATAGGGATGAGCAGGGTACACATGTACCGTAAAATTAAAGAACTGACCAACCAGTCGGCTTATGATTTCATCAAAACCATTCGCATGCAGCAGGCATCTGAAATTCTGTCCAAACAAAAGGTAAATATTTCGGAAGTGGCTTATGCTTTGGGATATTCCAATCTTTCGCATTTTTCCAATTCATTTAAGGATTACTATGGCTTGTCGCCCAAGGAATATTCGGAGAAAAACCGTCCTGTAAATCAGAATAATAATTAAAAAATCAAATCCCCGGGAAATAGTTACCCGGGGATTTTCTTTGTCCGGTAAAAATAATATTAAACACGGATTTCCTATCAGTATGGATATACACCAGCAGCAGCTCCCTGCACGAGACCGCTCAGCGCTTTTGGGTCTCCTGCCGAATTGGTATTGCGGTTAAAAATGCCAAAGCTTTTATCGCCAGGACCTCCGTTATCCCAGTAAAAAGGAACCATTCCGTTATTTTTCGCCAGTTGGGTTACATATTTCAGGTAGTAAGCCCGGGAGTCCAGATGATGAGTTAATGCATCGCCCGTTAATGTAAGTCTTCTGATTACACCGTATTCACCCAGTATCACAGGAATTCCCTTGTTTACAAAATTTGTTTTCATTTTGGCAAACTGCTGATCGACATAACTCTCCTGTCCCCAGGTGGAAACGGAACCATACTTTTTGAAATCAGCTCCCCAAAAATAAATAGTACCGGCTGCATCGCCGCAGAAATCCCACGGATCGTAATAATGAACTTCTGCCATCATGCGGTTAGCCACATTGTCGGTGGGCATTTTCAGACTGGAAACAGCCAGGTCGATATTGGTATTGTAAGCCTGAACAATGAGATTGCGGCAGGCATTATTTCCTCCGGTGGAGCGGACTGCATTCACAAAAGTCTGATTATAGGATAACTGGACGGTAATATTTTCGGGGGTTGGTGTGCCATATCCGGCATGCACTTCATTGGTACCAGCAAACAATAAATGTTCGTCATACTCCCTGAAATAGTTGGCTATCTGTTCCCACAATGCTTTTTGTTGGGCATTTACAGCTGTTTGTTTGGCATAAGTCGGATTTTCTTCGAGCCAGCCGCCATCCCAGTGAATATTCAGGATAGCATACATATTATTATCCACGCAATAATCAACCACTTCTTTTACCCGTGCCAACCAGGAAACTTTGATTTTATAAGTTGTCTGATCTTCCAGATAGCTGTTCCATGCACATGGAATACGAACGGCATTAAATCCGGCGGCTTTTACGGCATCTATCAATGCTTTTGTGGTTTTAGGATTTCCCCAGGCAGTTTCGCCTCCCGATGCTTCAAGTGCATTGCCCAAATTCCAGCCCAATGTCATTTTTTTTGCCAGCACAAGTGCGTCGCTCATCATGCCGGGTACATCGTTGCTTTTAGCCTGAACAACTTTCACTTGTTTTGATACTGAGCCGGAAGTGAAGGTGATTATGGCTTCACGTATTGCATCGGAAGTGTTTTCAGTAACCGAAACGGTAAGTTGTTTTGTTCCGCTTACGCCCGATGAGGAAGATAACGTACACCACGATTGAGAAACGGTAGCTGTCCACGGTAGATTAGCCGTAATTGCCAGTTGATTGGTTCCGCTTGCACAGGTAAATTGTATTTCCTGTTTATCCAGCGTTATTTCAGGAACAACCGGTGTTTCTGTTTTACAATCGGAGAAAAAAGCAATAAGTAAAATTAACACAAATTGTCTGAAATGATTTTCTAATATTTTCATGCGTAAATACAGGTGATTAATTGCCGGTTTATCTGACTTTTATTTTTACAATATCAGCATTGAGTCCATCAGAGACTGCTTTCAGATTAATATCTCCTTTTTTGCCTGAATTCTGAATGACTACCAGACATTTTCCATAGAATGCTTTTCGTTCCGAAGCTTTAAATCTTTCCAGACTGATCTGATTTCCATTATCTACTCCGGCCACAAAGCCGTTGCCTTCTACGTTGAAGTTCACCGGATTATCAGCATTCGGGCACAGATTGCCATCCTTATCGAGTATTTCTACCGTTACAAAACTCAAATCAGTTCCATCAGCATTCAACACGGTTCGGTCGGGTGTGAGTTTTATCTGAGCTGGTTTACCGGCAGTTTTAATTTCTTTGGTCAATACTTCACGTCCGTTCAGCCGGGAAACGACTTTGATCGTTCCGGGCTGATAGCTCAGTCGCCAACTCACATGGAATACATTATCAGCCTTTTTCTTTACGCCCTGCGAAACTCCGTTGAGGAATAACTCCACTTCGTCGGCATGATTGTAATATGCCCATACGTCTACGGTTTGTCCCTGCGTCCAGTTCCAGTGCGGGAAAACATGCAATACATCCTTATCGGTCCATTCGGATTGGTACATATAGTAAACATCTTTGGGTATACCGGCCAGATCCACAATTCCGAAATAGGAAGTTTTGGCCGGATACCAGAACGGTGTAGGTTCACCAATGTAATCAAATCCGGTCCAGATATACATGCCACTGATAAAATCATTGTTTTTCACCAGTTCCCATGATTTTTCGTGGGTGGTTCCCCACGGTACATGGCAGTTATCATACGAGGAGCAGGAATAGCTCGGTTCTGAAAAAGGCAGATCCCAGCGCTCCGGCCAGATGAACATAGTGTCGGAAGGCATGCGGTAATATCCGCGTGTCATCAGAGCGGAAGTTGATTCGGTCACGATGAATGGTTTTCCGGGAAAATTCTTTTTTACACCGTCAAAATACGTTTCGTGATAATTAAAACCAATAATATCCATGGCTCCTGATCTGAAAAGATGATTATCGGGGCTGGGTTCATTATTAGCCGATGTTACAGGGCGGGTTGGATCCAGTTTTTTCACTATTTCAGCAAGTTTTTTGGCCAATAGCGAGTTTACACTCATCTTTTCAGTATCCTGAGCAAGCATTTTCGGGTCACGTTTCAGATTGAGGAGTAAATTTGCCTGTTGAATATCCAGCGTATCGGCATCGGCGTGTGTCCACTGTTCGAGCACCTCGTTGCCCACACTCCACATAAATACCGACGGATGATTGCGGTCGCGCAGGATATGGTCGGTGAGGTCGCGCTCGTGCCACTCGTTGAATGAGCGGGAATAGTCATAGGCTGTTTTTTTCTTTCGCCACATATCAAAGGTTTCATCCATCACAATGAAGCCCATCCGGTCGCACAAGTCGAGCAGTTCGGATGCAGGTGGATTGTGCGATGTACGGATGCCGTTCACACCCATATCTTTCATTATCTGCAACTGGCGTTCAATAGCTCTTGTATTGACAGCAGCTCCCAGACAACCCAAATCGTGATGCATGCATACACCTTTAATCTTGGTCGGTACTCCGTTCAGGAAGAAACCTTTATCGGCATCAAAGGAGAAAGTTCTGATACCCAGCGGAGTGGTGTATTCATCTTTCAGTTTATTTTCCACAAAAAGCCGGGTAACCACGCGGTACAGATACGGATTTTCAAGTGTCCAACGTACCGGATTGTTCAAATTCAGTTGTTGGCTGGATATGTTGGTCTTTCCGGTTTCAAGTTTCAGCACGGATTGAACCTCTGTGATTTTCTTTCCGGAAGCATTTTCGACGATTGTGATGATTTTTACATCCGCCGGGCTGTTATTATCGTTTTTGACTGTTGTTACGACATTTACCGTTGCTTTTTCACGACTTACTTCGGGTGTGGTGACATACGTTCCCCACAAATCCACGTGTACAGGATCGGTGATTGTGAGCCAGACATTGCGGTATATTCCACAGCCCGAATACCAGCGGGAGTTGGGTTGTTCGCTGTTATCCACCCGAACAGCAATCACGTTATCAGCATCAAATTTTAAATACTTCGTCAACTCATACCGGAATGAAATATAGCCGTATGGACGAACTCCCAGGCTAACGCCATTCAGCCAGACCTCCGAATTGCTGTAAACTCCATCAAAATCGATGAATATTTTCTTACCTATGAGTTTTTTATCGGCTTTGAATGTTTTCCGGTACCAGCCAATGCCTCCGGGCAATGCTCCTCCTCCACTTCCGGCAGGATTATTCTCACTGAAATCACCTTCAACCGCCCAATCGTGTGGGAGATTAAGTTTCCGCCAATCTGCATCGTTAAATCTGGGAGAAAATGCTTTTGCAACATCACCCAACCGGAAATTCCAACCTGAGTTAAAGTTGCTCACAGTCCGCGGGTTCTGACCGGCAGACACATTCAGTGTAAAAAATATCAGAACTGTTAAACCTGAGATTATTCGTTTCATAACTTAAAATTTTATGAGCTGTTTAGTTCCGTTGTAATTGATTACTATTCCCTTAGCGTCCGGATCGGCAGCTTTCGGAGTTGATTTATCCACATAAACCACATTAAATTTGCGGTTTACAAGCATTCCGTCATACGATCCTTTCCGGTCGGCTATTTCAAGGGATTTTGAAGCTTCGTTGTAATTAAACTGAATGGTGGAATACGAACCTTTTTCGTAGTTATAGTTCTCACCTTCATCTTCATACAGCGTAAAGGAACCGTTTTGTCCGCCATACACATACAGGGTAATTAATTCCGGTTTCTTCTCGGAAGCGTACTGAATTTCAGGACCGAAAGGAATGATTGCTCCTTCACGAACATAGAGCGGAAGGCGGGAATATGGTGCATCGACTGCCATCCGGTTTCCTCCGGCAATGTGTTTTCCGGTGTAGAAATCATACCATCCGGTTGTTGCAGGGAAATAAACAGTACGTTTCACCGCTTTGTATTCATACACCGGACAAACCATCAGTGCATTTCCAAACATATACTGGTCGCTGATATTATTGACTACGGTATCTTTCCCGAAATCCATCACCAGAGCACGCATAATGGTGTAATCGTTGAAATGGGTCATGCCTGCCAGCGAATAGATGTAAGGCATCAGCCGGTAACGCAGTTTGCTGTAATACAAAATGGACTGATAAGCCGGATGATTTTCAGGGGCAATGTTGAATATTTCGCGCAGCGGAAATTGTCCGTGAGCACGATACAGCGGCACAAATGCTCCAAACTGATACCAGCGGGTATTCAGTTCACGCCATTCTTTGAGGTCATTGTTTTCTGTTCCGGTAGTATCGAATAATCGTTGCGCATTTTCATACCGTTTCTCTACACAAAAACCGCCGATATCCATCGTCCAGTATGGAATTCCGGAAATTGCAAAGTTCAGTCCGGCCGAAATCTGCGCTTTCATATCTTCCCAGCGTGTACCAATATCGCCGCTCCATGTGGCAGTGGAATATCGTTGCAAGCCTGCATAACCCGAACGGGTCAGTAAAAACACTCTTTTGTTGGGCTCCACTCCGCGCTGACCGTCATAAATAGCTTCGGCATTCATCAGCGCATACGCATTGAAATACTTGGTAGAAGGTCCGAGTGCAGTTGGTCCGCAGAGTTTTTTGCGGTAATCCATATCGGTATTATCCTGTACATTCGGCTCGGAAGCGTCCATCCACCAGGCATCAAATCCTTTCGGATAAAGGCTTTCCTGCATTTGTTTCCAGAAAAGCTTACGGGCATCCGCCGAATAAGCATCGTAAAATGAACCCACATAGCCTTTTCCCACCCAGTCGCGAATGCTGTCTTTCACAGCCTGCTGATACATCCAGCCGTTTTTGTCAAATGCTTTGTAATTGTCGGTAGTAATATAGAATTTTGGCCAAACGGAAATCATGATGTGTCCGTTCATCTTGTGTACGCTGTCCACCATTGCTTTGGGTTCCGGGAAACGCAGCGGATCGAATTTATGACTTCCCCACTCTTTCTCGGGCCAGTAAAACCAGTCGAGAACAATATTATCTATCGGAATATTGCGTTTGCGGAATTCGGATAACGTGCCGAGCAGTTCATCCTGTGTTTTATAGCGTTCGCGGCTCTGCCAGAAACCCATCGCCCATTTGGGCATTACCTGCGCCTTGCCGGTAAGTGTCCGGTATCCGCTGACTACTTCATCCATATTGCGGCCATAGACGAAATAATAGTCAATTTCGTCGGCCATTTCGCTCCACAAAGCCAGTTTGTTTTGTTCATTTTCTGGTATCGGACTCAATGCTTTCAGTGAAATGTATGAAACACCTCCGTCGGGCTCCCACTCTATGCGGACAGGAACTTTTTCACCGACTTTGAAATTGTATTTAAATTTGAAATCGTTCGGGTTCCAGGCAGTACGCCAGCGTTCTTTCACTACCGGTTCATTATTCAAATATACTTTTACATATCCGGCATAGTGTAGAATAAAATGAAATTCCCCGCTTTCAGCAGCTTCCAGCTGACCATTCCAGCTTACTTTGGAGTTGTTAAGATCAAAATGTTGAGGAAAATTTTTTATCAGCGAAAGATTTTCATAATTCAGGATGGGTTCAATGCGTGTGATGGGCGCCGCCGAATTGTCTTTTTTGGAATAAACAGCCGTTAATCCGCCCGGCTTGCCCCCGGTGTCGTATAATTTGAATTGATCCAGTTGGGCATATTCCCGGCTGTCGCCAAATTTGCTGAGCGAATAATTATCCCATAGAATTCCATAATTTTTACCTGAAACAACAAAGGGAACGGAAACTTTGGTATTGTACTGAAACAGCGATTCGTTTTTGCCCTTGAAATTAAATTCATCGGACTGATGCTGACCAAGCCCGTAAAAAGCTTCATTGTCGGGCGAATCAAATACCTGGCGAACCGTATATCCTTTAGTACCTTCCACTTCAATGGGTTTGAACGACTTTCCACCACCGGCAGTTTCCTGCAGGATTACCTCGCCTCTTTTATTGAGAAAAGAGATTTCACCCGTCTTTTTGATAATACTAACCTGAAGCGAATCGGTCATGAGTATGATCCTGTCATCT
>ERZ724503.261-NODE-261-length-20695-cov-6.609884_pt1 | contig 20695 bp, 33 predicted proteins | sample MGYA00376036_ERZ724503 | MGnify/ENA primary metagenome ERZ724503 (study PRJEB28724, sample SAMN07190885) | wastewater metagenome | isolation source: influent of sewage treatment plant in Hong Hong | place: Hong Kong | collected 2016-03-17 ...
GCTCAAAATGACTATCTCCAAAGGCAGATGTGGGAGAAACAACAACCACAGCAGCCTGATGAGTTTGATATCTCTAAGATGCGAGATGATGACATTCCTACGTACGGTGAACTTAAGAAACTGCGACAGCAGGAAGAAAGAGATCGCCGTCAGTATATGCAGCAGCTCAAAGATTTAGAGGCCAGAACACAGTATCAGGACTACGATAAAGTCATCAAAGAGTACTTGCCGGACGTTTTACACGAAGAACCAGACCTTGCTAATGCTATCAAAGACAACCCGCATTTGCATAAACTGGCCTACAAGCTAGCTCAGTCATCGCCAAGATACCACCAGCAGAAACTTGCGGCTCAGAATCAGAACGCGGTCAATAAGATCGTCGAAAACAGTTCTAGGCCACAGCCTGCGACCTCCAGAAAAGGAGCTTCCTATCAGGATGAAGAGGTGCGTATGCAGTCGATGACAGATGATCAAATATGGGATGCATTTCAGATGGCAAAAGCGAGGTCCTAAACTAAAAAAAGGTAGGACATGGCTTTAACAACTCTAGCGACACTACCGCCAGCGGTCAACCAGATATTTGACCGTTTGCTGTTGATGATCGCACGCCCTTATTTGATCTATAACAAATTTGCTGTTAAAAAGGCGCTTCCACAGAATTCGGGCCGTCAGATGGTCCACAGACGTTATCTGCGCCTTTCTAACGCGACTACTCCGGTTGCTTCTGGAGATTTAATTTCTGAAGTTGCGGCACAAGCAGTTGACATTACCACACAGATTCAGTTTTATGGTGCTTTTATTAAGTACGATAACCAAATGCAAATGCTTATTAATGACCCTATACTCAATAGTTTCACAGAACTATTAGGTATTCAAATGGGTACAACATTAGATGCATTGACACGTGACGTGTTGGCTGCAACATCGAACGTGACAAACTGCTCCAATGGTGTCAACGGAAACACGCCTACAGAGCTAACCAGAGCCGATATTGATACTGCAATGGTTACTCTAGATACAAACGATGCACTCATGATCACAGAGTACATCGAGGGTGTGATGAAGTTCGGTACACAGCCCGTTCGTAGCGCATTCTTCGGCTTCCTGAACTCAGCAATTATCACCGACTTGCAGAACTGCGACGGGTTCATTTCCGTGGCAAACTACCCTGTTCGTGATGGCCTAGATGCTGAATGGGGTTCCGTAGGTAACGTACGATGGCTCCGAAGCTCTCAAGGTAGCGTGCAGACAAATGTGACTCCAAACATATACAACAACATCATAGTTGGTAGAGAGGCTTACATGTGTATGCACTTATCAGGTCGTGATGCTGTGAATGATTCCCAAGGGAACATTGCTCAAAACGGTTCGATCATTGTTAAACCTCTCGGTTCTGCTGGTGCCCTTGACCCTGCTAACCAATTCGGTACAGTGTCGTTCTCGGTCTTCTACGCAGCACGTATCTTGAACGATGCGTTCTTAACAAACCTACGCTCAACAGCTGCATAAGGAGAATAAAACATGGTAACAGCATCATATATCATTCACGGTTCGTTCACCTCAGCGGGTACTGCATATGACTTGCAGCTTCCTATTGAGACTGTCCAGACCAATGCAAACAGCAACATTGCTTCTACAAGCACGCAGCCTAGCCTAGTATACTTCAAATGCTGGAACTACACGCAGTGGGCTGTAGCGTCTAAAACAATTGCATCTGAATGGCATCTAGGGATGTCGGCTGGGTATGCATTGCAGACGACTACAAACGGATCTTCCGTTTTGGTGCCTACTTCCATTACCTCAAACGGGTTTACCTTGGTAAACAACACCCCGCTTTATGGCGTGGAAGTTGTCGCAATCACCAAAGCCAACCCCGGTGTGGTCACATTCCGTGGTCCAGGATTTAATCCAGGCCAAGGTATCCCAGCATTTGCTACTGGCGATATCTTTAAATTCCACGGATTGGCTGGAAGCTCTGGCACAGACTGGTCAGCACTAAATGGCCAATCACTGACTCTTACAAAAGTCAGCAGCTTGACATTTAGTTTTGGCGTGGACACTTCCGGGTATACGGGAACATACACCGCATCTTCGGGTATTGCTACACGCATACAGACAGCATCAGGAACCATCATCCCACCATTGAACGTGGCCGATGTTGGAATCCGTCTAGGTACGTCTGTAGTAGGCGCTAACGCTGATGTGATCTACTGGGAAGCTCATCTAACCGATGACAACCGTGTATTAGGTCAGCTCTAGATTATGTAACACACATGGTGTGGGCCCTTTAATGGGCCCACCCTCTCACTAAGGAGTTTCTATGATTGAAGAACATGAGTCAGTAACACAAGATACCCCCTCAGGAAAAGCTACCACAAAGCGTCAGTACAAAAAAGTACGCAGACGCGTGGTGGTCGAAGAAGACCGAGAGGTGATCAAAGACCCGAAACAATACGAGATGGTTACCTTTCGTTTCTGGAATGAAGAGCAGCGGGGAATACCTGTGGATTACTCCTGGATTGACGCTCACACTAAACCAGGACAGATCAAAGGGAAATTCTATGATGGTCAGACATATACATTACCTCGGGTAGCCTTTGAGTATTACCGCGACATGTGCTCGATGCCAAAATATGCACAGATAGATCAGGAACTTTACCCTGGAATGATGACCAAAGCACCGAAAGAAGTGGGTCGAACACATAGATTTAGATTGGATGTGATCGGAGCATGAGCTTTACACTAGCTAACATTAGATCTACCATTCGCAACGTAACGGGAAGCTTCGACACTGTCGACTTCCCGGATTCGGCCATTGACGATTACATCAATAAGTACTATCAGTATGTGCTTGTCGATGACATGAAGCCCTTTCCTCTTCTGGTAAATTATCAGTTCAACACGGTTTGCAACCAGGTTACGTATCCATTCGATCTTGAGACTTATGTAAGTCTCGAACCTCCGGTATTTCTGAACGGCAATCAGCTTCTGTATTATCAATCTCAGGGCCTATGGATTCAGCAGTTTCAATACCAATACAATCAGCAATCCCCCGCATCTACTGATGGCGTTACACAGACATATTCCGGGATTGTAAGCTCATTTCCGATTGTTCCCGGCACCTTTATCGCGGCAGACGTAGGAACAGGCACTCCACCAGACCAGCTAGAGCAATTCAAAGACAATGGTGATGGAACCATCACAGGTTCTTTAGGCGGCGTTGGTACCATAGATTACACAACGGGTGCGTGGAGCATCACGTTCGATTCTGTGCCTCCATCGGGTCTCAGTATCAACATTACGAGCGCACCGATCATCAATGGTCGCCCTAGAGCAGTCTATTACGATGGAGCCGGAACAATCACATTCTCGCCTATCCCTGATCAATCCTACACGGTGCAATGTCAGGCATATATCATGCCTACAGCATTCATCGCAGGAGGAGCCGGGACTCAGACACCTCAGCTAGCCTATTGGGGATATACCATAGCCTATGGCACATCTCTAGAGATCTTCCGACAGAGAGGCCAGTTTGACCAATTGAATACCTATAGGCCAGAATATGAGAAATATCTAGACCTGGCCCAAAGCCGAACAACACAGCAATACAGCAATCAAAGAGGATTACCCAAATGGTGATGCGAGATGCCGACGAAAAAGGTTTTCAGAAAGTAAAGCCTCCGATGAACGATGCGGAAATGATCAACCGTATGATCGAAGACCATTACAAGACGGAAAATTCCCCGTATCATCGAATGATGAATCCAGGTAGTAGAGAGAGAAACAGCAAAGAATCAGACAGCGGAATAAGGGAGCCAAAATGAGCGAGAAATGGATACAGAAAGCTCTTTCCGGAAAAAACAGCAAAGGAAAGCTTCATAGAGCTTTAAAAGTACCTGAAGGAAAAAAAATCCCTGAATCAAAGCTTAAAGCAGCTGAGAAACGGGGTGGTAAGATATCCAAAGAAGCTCATTTGGCCGAAACCCTCAAAGGCCTGAGAAAGAAATAACCCTTTGATTAATAGAGGTTTACTTTGACATTCAATCCCAATCTTCCTCAGGTCACCGACAAGCTTCGACAGTTTCCCGGGGATGTGACAACAAACAACTGGCCTCGTCTTACAGCGAATTTTGGGGCTAACCATATTTTTAACAATTCGGCAGCTTCTACCGATGGTTACCACACGATAGCATTCTGGTCTAACCAATCTGGTGCACAGACAGCCCTAACAGGCGTAGGCAAGCTCTATACCCGCACGATCACTGGACCCAACACCAAAGCAACAGAGCAGCTTTGCTATATTCCAGGCACCAACCCGGTCGCAGGTGATTTTCCGGAAGCTGTTTTAAGCGTGATGCCTGTCCGTTCATGCGTTTTTTTCAACGGATCTGGAACAGCTATTAGTAGCTACAATTGCACCGTGGCCAGAATAGCTACCGGTCAATACACAGTGACAATTGCTACGCTTCCCGGTACCATGAAAATTTACCCACAGGCATTGGTCTATGCAACTGGTGGTTTATGTACTGTTAACGTTAACGTGGCTCCTGCTTTCTCCTCCCCTAACTGGACGTTCACTCTTGCAGTGCAGAGAAGCGGCTCTGCGTTCAACCCAGATGGTGTCTACGTTATCGTATACGGGGGATAGATTGTTAAAGCATCTTTCGGTTAGAATACCGAAAAAATCGGAGGATGCTAATGGAAATAAGGAAATACCGACGAATAAAACCAGGGGATCGAAGCGGAAGCCTGGTGGTCGTCAAACAGATTCCTTCGGAGAAATACCAAAAAGTAACGAAATGGCTGTGTCAATGTGATTGTGGGAAGGAGACTATAGTACAAGGAGGGCATTTTAGAGCTGGAGAAAGGGTTTCATGTGGATGTTGGAATACGGGAAGAAAACAACAGACAGGCCTAAAATGTGTGTGGCATCTTTATCGCAGAAAAGCCAACTCCAGGAAGATAAAGTTTGAATTGAGCCTTGAAGACTTATCCAAAGCTGTACTCAAGAATTGTGAATACTGTGGATCCCCTCCTGAAAACCAAATTAAAACCCATGATGGAGATGGAATAAGGTTGAAATACAACGGATTAGATCGGGTTGACACAAACGGAACCTATAACAAAAACAATGTAGTCCCATGTTGCAAGCACTGTAATTTTTCAAAAGGGGAAATGGCAACCGAAGAATGGAAGAATCACATAAGAAAAATGTATGAATTCATGGGATTAGGTAGCTAATGTACACTCCTTTTTTGGTAGCTCCTCTGGACACTGGCATATCAAGATATATGAAACCCTGGATGCAGCCAGACCAGGCAATGACAGATATGCAGGATTGTTACTGCTACCGTGGAGTGGTTCAAAAGCGTTATGGGTTTTCCCTCTATGGCTATTTTGTTAATCGAGTCGGTATTAAACAGGTTGGCGTTGGAACTGGAGCCGCAACAACCTTTTCGCCCACTCTAGATTATGTCCCAGTTGGCAAGCGATCACTCACGATAACTCACACACAGGGCGGTACGACCTATACAGACGGCACAGATGATGGTGCAGGTGGCATTTCCGGCACTAATATAGCGGCTGGATCGACGATCAACTATGCAACCGGTGCCATCACGCTGAATTTCACGGCCGCTCCTACAATCAATACGCCGATTCGGATCAACTATGGCGTCAAGGTTGCGGCTAACACAGGTGGTGCCCCGTCAACAGGTCCATACACGCTTAATTTCCCCACTACGGCGTCTTTTGGCACACCCCTTACCCCTAGGTCCATTTATATTAAAAACACCGACAGTGTTCAATATTCGGCGCTTTCAGGGGATGTTCCTAACGATGCGGGTACATCGGGTACTCTGGTCAACGGAAATGGCATAGCCAGCGGCTCTATCACGGATTATACGTTAGCCTCCAACCAGGGAACCGTCACTTTTTCGGGAACGATCGACAACGCAGCAGCAAATCAGGATATTTGGGCTTCATGGCAGTTTGGTCTTTTGACATCGCCTTCTACTCCCTCCGCCTCTCCAATCAAGGGTATCAAGTGGTATTGGGAGACAGGCGGATTGCAGCAAACATTGGTATTCAACAACAAACGAATGGCGGTCTTAGACCCGACTGATTTTGCCATCGACGATGTAACCGGATCGGATTTTTTCAATACGGCGGATGCTAACTTCTTCTCAGTCGCTAACTATAGCGGCAAAGCATATATCCTCAACAACTCAGATAGACTCACTATTTGGGATGGTAGCAGCCTCTATCAGCCCATTATATCCTTTACGAGTGGGTCTCCGACCGTTAACGAGCTCACCACAGGGTTACATATATTTATCTACAAGAACCGTCTTGTCGTATTGCGGCCGACGGAAAGTAGCGTTGTAAAGCCTCAGCGAGCACGTTACTCTTCCTCACGAAATCCTCTGGACTGGATAAGCAATACTCCTGGACATGGCGGTTTCATTGATGCACCGACTCCTGAATGGATTATATCGGCAGAGTTTCTACGGGATGAACTCATTGTGAATTTTCAGGATTCGACTTGGAAATTGCGCTATACGGGGGTAGATACAGCACCATTCCGATGGGAAAAGATCAACGATACCAGACGCAACGATTGCCCTTACACTGCTGTAAGCTATCAGAATTTTACGACTTCCATGGGTAGCACTGGCCTTATTCGATGCGATGGCGTAAACGTAGAGCGTTATGATGATAAGATCATCGACTATACGCAAGATGACATTGATCAGGATTCCATACAGGTTTCCGCAGGATATCGTTTTGATTACCTCAACCAGCAGTTTATCTGTCATCCGTCCCCTGACCATGTTGTGACCGATTATAGTGACAAATGGCTCGTGTGGTCATTCCTAGAGAACTCCTTCTCTGTGTGGAATATCGAATCTACCACCATAGGAACCTACATTCAGGGTAAGGACCTAACGTGGGCTGACTTTGTAGCAAAAAACAACTTAGACTTCTCCTGGCAGGATATATCCGATACTTCGACGTGGATGAGCTATTTCAGCCAGGGAAACACTAAGATAACACTCTTTGGTACAAAGGAAGGGGGCCTATTCGCCATTCAGCCAGGCCTAGGAACGGATAACGGCACAACAACAGGGTTTAGCTTTTTAACGAAAGACTTTAACCCGTTCGTGAAAGATGCACAACAGGCTCGCCTTGGATACGTAGACTTTTATTTCGATAGACCTCAGTCCGAGCAAGACCCCGATCCTAACTACACTCTAACGATTGATTTCTTCATCAATGAGGCGGAGGTACCCTATAAGTCAGTAACGTTAAATCCTTCCTCAGACAACTGGAGATTCAAACGTGTCTACAGCGGTGCTATGGGCAACTTTCACCGATTCAAAGTGTATCTCACCGACGACCAGATCGCTAATAGCTCTGTAGCTAACTTGGGATTTATCCTTTCAGGCTATATCCTCTACATGTCACCAGCAGGAAGGTTGATAACATGAGCAATTATCTCGAACCAGTACCAAATATCCCCACTTTGTCGCCGGTCAACATCTTCCCCGATGATCAGTACAAGGTCGAAGACCAGCTTGATTGGATCTATGATAACATAGCCTATTGCGTTAATGACAAAGCTAGGTCTGAGCAATATCTTATGTTTGAAGACATTACGAATGACAATTGGGTAGTGACTGACCCATCGACTCAAGACGCTCAGCCCATTTTTCGAAAGACTTTTGCTACTGGGACACTTGCAGCAGGCGCAAATGTGATCGCGCATGGTATAGTTAATTTTACTACTCTAGTGAATCACACCATTAGCGTTAGCAACGGTACGAATCAGAGAATGCTAGGGTATGCGAACCCAACTGCAGCTAACGCGGCGGCGGTAGACGTGGATGCCACAAATGTAACAATAACCCTCGGAGCAGGGTTCGGTGCAGGATATAGCGGTTACTGCACTTTGTACTACACAAGAGGTTGATTATGGTGATGTTAGGTAGAGCCCTATTCGGCAAGAAAGATAAAGCTAAGCAGTTTCAGCAATATACGCCTCAGCAGATGCAAGGGCTGCAACAGCTCTTCCAAGCTCTTACGGGCGGCGGCGGCCCATTTCAAGATCTGTTCGGCGAGTTCAATCCTGAGCAGACATCCGATGTCTTCCAGCGCGGGGTAGCAGAGCCGGCAATGCGAAATTTCCGTCAAAGGGTGATTCCACAGATTATGGAGTCTTTCGGAGATCAGGGAGAATCCAGCGGACTGTACAACAGTCTTGCCAGTGCGGGCCGAGATTTGCAAAGTCAACTTGGCAGTCAGGGTGAGTTGTTCATGAATCAGTCTAGGTTACAGAATCTACAGAATAGGCTTACAGGTGTTCAGAGCGCCTTGGGAGCACAACCCTATCAGACCTATACCCAACAGGGATATGCTGGAGTATTACCTAGTCTACTAAATTCTTTTGGACAAAGCGCTGGACAGTCTCTAGGATTTATGCCATGGGGACAAAGTCAAAATCCCTATGCAATGCAGGGACAAAGATACGGATACGGTAATTATGGAGGCTTCTAATGTTCACCCTAAGGAATCCAACCCAGGAAGCTTTATCGCAGGCTGGCGCTAATTTTGGTGGTGGGCTAGGGCAATCACTATTGCACTTTGCTCAGCAAAAGGCGCTTGCTCGTGGTTTGAAAGGGATAACACCTGAGAGTAACCCGTACGACATCATTCGTCAATTTGCGGAGAATAACGTTCCAGCACACTTGACAGAGCAGTTTTTTTCTCCCGTAGTCCAGCAAAGAGCGGCTCAGCAGCAAGCGGCAAAGATCTACGGTGATGTGCTGAACAACCCAAATGCTACTCCGAAAGATATTGCCAACGCAGCATTGCGTGCAGGGGCTATCACAGGCAGCAATCAGGGGGTAGAACAGGCTTTACAGATTGCTATGGGACAGATGTTGGCCGCTGGATCCGCTCAGCCAGGAACAACAGGAACAGGTATCACACCTTCAAGTAATGGTGCTGGACCGGCTGGAAGGCAGGTGAAAACCGACGAATATCAACCACAACCTGCTATAGGGAAAACTGGGATAATGGGCGTTCCCGGTATGAGCCAAGTGCTCAGAGGTGGAGGAACCGGAGGAATTCAACAAGCAGGGATTGGTGGCCAAGAAGCGTTTGAGCAATTTCCTGCTAACATAGAGACAAAGCCTTTTACAGCAGCGGAAGAAGAGGCTATACGTAGGCAATATCGTAGCCAGTTTCCTCTAAATGTAGCTGATGCCGAAGCCAATCGAATCATTGAGCAAAGAAAGCGTCAATCCGAAAACGAAGCAGCGGAATTCGAGCGTCAACGCAACCTTAATGAGGATCAACGCCTTAGGCAACAGGAAGTCAAAAACAAGGTGACCGAGAACTTTGCTAGGGACTTTGGGGGTAATGAGTTTGTTAATACCAACCTAAAGGACTTTGCTACCAAATATGCGATAGAAACGGCCAAGGGAGATGCAGACCAACGATGGAATCAGACCAGAAATAAGATAGACCAAATTGTGACCGCTCGAGACACTCTGAACAAGAAACATCCTTCTTCGGATTATCTTGCCTCTTTGGACAACGAAGGGAAAAAGAAGCGTTTAGAAAGACTCAATGTGGACACGAAAGCTTTCCTAAATCATTTTCCGCCAGAATATAAGACCATCGGTTATGACATGTTGAGATCGGATCTTAGAGATAAGATCGGCATAGGGCCTGTGTCGGCAGAGTATGCAATTAATTACCCTCATAGCTCTACGATCAAGCGAATCAATTCCTTAGGGGATATTCGCGAGAATCTTGGACGATATCGACGTGGTAGTGAGGCCTATGAGAAAGCTACAGAGAAAACCACTCATGATCTATCTAACATTCTTTTCGATACCTTGAAAGATGGGGAATCGCCTTTAGTACTTAAAGACCTTGTGGTAAATGGTCTTCGATATAGCGACGATGTGTTCGACAATGCCATGAATGAAGCCGAGAAGAAGATGCAGGAAAAAGGCTTTGCTATTCCCGATTATAATCGTACGGCAAGAAATGACACAAAGAAGAAATTCCGTACCGCGAATCCTTTCGATATATTCGGAGGTCAATCTTTGTTAGGCCCAACAGAGTTTTACAGGTAAGCCATGCAGCTTTTATCGCAGCTACAGCCCTATATTCAGCAGGCTAGTCAATTCGGTCGTCAAGCTAGATCTTTCGCCGGTGGCCTGCAAAATGCTGCAGGAACCTTGCATAATCTGACAGGATCTGACAAGAAAAAGAAAAAGATCATCGATTATGCTCTTTCACAGGGCCTTTCCGAGCAGGATATTGCCAACTATCTCTCTGGACAAGGTCTTACAGAATCGCAAAGAAGCGATATTAGCAGAAAGTTGAAAGGCAAAGAACGAGTCAAGACCCTTCTGGATACCATCAAAACTGGCGTTAAAACGGTCGCGGCAGGATATGGAGCCTACAAGGCAGCACAAGGGCTAGGATCGCTAGCTACTAGCATTTTAGGAAGAAAACAAGCAGGTCCTTTAGCCGCCAGCATTCTAGGAAGAGCATCCTCTGCTCAGCCAGTCTCCGAGCCAGATTACTCTTTGTCCACTCCCGAGGAATCCGCTTTCCCATTGGCAACAAGTCACGCACCAACAACTCCCGTTTCATCATCGGGAACTCCTTCGGTTGCTCCTCTCCAGGGGCAACCGTTTTCTCAAGCTAAACAAAAGACTGATGCAGCAGCGCTGGAAGCGTTGAGAAAACCCCAGGAAGTATCAGAAAAAGGAAAGGTTGAGGCAAAGCCTTGGGTAGAGACCAAAAAGGACCTAGCCAAGCAATTGAAGTCCTCGACCATCCGTCGGATGAACTATAATCCGAAGACACAAAAGCTTGAGTTAGTTTTTACATCCGGCGCTAAGTATCAGTATCATGATTTTCCGGAAGACCAATGGAAGGAACTAGCTGCGGCAGGCACTCCAGCAAAGACTAAAGGCAAAAATGAATTTGGGGTGTGGTGGATCGGAAAAAATCCGAGCCAAGGCGCAACGTTCAACAAAATCATCCAACCTCAACTTCGAAAGGCCGGTCCCTATCAGTACGAACGCATTGGCACCGAAGAGATGACTCCCGAGGAAATAGAGGAATTCGAAGAAGTTCAAAAGCCCCTAATAAAAAAGGCACAGAAAACGCTATCAGAGACCGAAAAATCTGAAAAGGCGGGTAGGAGACTCAAGGGTAAGGAAAAGCTCAGCCAAGGCCAAATAAACGCGCGTACGAGGGTTTTAACGAAGCAGGCTGAAGAGCTGCGTAAAGCGCCACCATCAGAACGTACTAAAAAAGCAGCCGATCTAATCGAACAACGATTGCAACAATTGGCTGATCTCGATAGCATGACTAAGCGCGTGAAGGGAAAGGTGATGCGCGAAGAGATCGAGAGGTTCGAAAAAGAGGAAGCTGGCACTTTCCTGCGTAAATTGCTAATAACGTTACCTAAAAACATCGTTAGGGAAGCAAAAGCTAAGACTGGAAAGCTCTCGGAGAAAAACCTACTAAAGGCTATCAAAGGACTAATAGCTAAATGAGAGACATCATGACAGGCTGGTGCGAGCTGGATCACTCGTTACCAGAACAAGCAGATCAACGTCTGCTTTTTTACAACAAAAACCTAGATATCTACGTAGTGAATTCAATGGACGGTTTGGAATTGGATTTCAAACGATTTCGCCATTCGTTCGCTCATATTCTGGACAATTGCGACGAAGAAGAGGATCTTCGCACTTGGGTGAACAATAGATATCGGTTTACTCATTACCACGACCTACCAGAAGGTCCTTAGGGACACCATCAGTTGTACGATATTTTCGTACGTCTATTGTTAAAATAATTGCTTGATAGTATGATCGGGGAAAACCTCACCCAGGATCACTATGGCAACCCCCGTACAGCATCAAGCAGCAACCTCTTATGGAGCACAGGGAACACCGATTGTCAAGGTGATGCCCCCTCCTGTGGTACCTAATCCGGCAAGATCACCAGCGACTACAGACATTAATTACCTTATTGGGCAAACCTGGGTAAATAACTCCAACAATACAGCTTGGATGCTATCCAGCAAGACTACAACAACGGCAACGTGGATCGCACTTGGTTCTGGAGCTACTGGGGGGGTTGTAACCCTCACAGGGGATTCAGGAGGTGCTATTTCCCCTACAGCGGGAAACATCAACACACTAGGCACAGCCAATCAGATCACTGTAACAGGCTCTGGAAGTACACTAACATGGACTTTACCCTCCGCGATTACAGCTCCAGGATCATTGACCACTACTACCACGCTAGCAGCCACAACTACAATTACAGCTGGAACAGGGATTACCTCTACAACAGGTAACATTGCGGCCACAGCCGGATCCGTTACAGCAGGAACAACTCTAACGGCTACTCTAGGTGCTATTACAGCAACAAACGGTAACCTCGTCTTGGGCACAGCTGGCAACAAGATCGTGTCGTCGAGCGTAGCGTCAACGACGACCGCAGGCGCTAACTCTTTTGGCACTGTAACTCTAGTCAGTGGTACCGCGACAATCAGCACAACCGCTGTTACGGCAAGCTCAATCATCATGCTTACACGTCAGTCAGTAGGAGCAACAGGGGCAGCAGCCCTAGGTATGTTGAGCGTTGGTACGATCGTTGCAAACACATCCTTTGTTATCAACTCTTTGGTGACTGCTAACTCTGGATCAGTGGCTACAACAGACGCATCGGTTATCGGCTGGATGATCATCAACTAAGAGGCTACATGGCATCGTTTAATGAAAGCATTCTTCCAGAGACATTAAGGTCTATAGATAGTGCAACCTTCACGGGTAGCTATCAGGCCTTAGGCACTCCGTTGGTCTATGCGGCTAGAGCTGTGAAATGGACGAATAACAGCAACAAAGACGTTACCCTTTCCTGGAACGGGACGGTTGATCATGAATTCATCCCGGCAGGATCTTCATTCATTTTCGACGTAGCCGCTAACAAAGAGGGTACAAATCAGTGTTACATAGCTGCAGGAACGCAGTTTTATGTTAAAGGAAGTGCGGGAACAGGATCGTTTTACATGAGCTCATATTACGCGTAGGTAGCATGTCACAAGTAGCTCTAACATCAGTGTCCGGAGGAGGTGGAGCAACAAGCTTTGTTGAGGACACCGGATCAGCAACTCCAGCGGCAGGCATTCTTAACGTTCTCGGAGGAGCTGGTATCGCCACCAGTGGATCGGGTAATACGGTCACAATCACAGCAACTGGTGCAGGCTTTAAGTGGAACAATGTGACCGGCACCAGCGCTCAGATGGTCAAAGAGAACGGCTATGAAGCAAATAATGCAGGGCTAGTGACGCTCACTCTACCTCTTCCCGGAGGAACACAATTCGGAGATACCATAGCTGTTATGGGAAGCGGTGCTGGGGGATGGAAGATTGCTCAAGGAGCAGGCCAACAGATTATCATAGGCGCATCCCAGAGTACCGTAGGAGTAACCGGATTCATCCAGGCCACAACCACAACAGATTCAATAGAACTTACATGTAGAGCCGACAATCTAACTTGGGTGCCAGTTATGGCACCTCAAGGCAATCCAATAGTATCATAGGTGTGAAATGGCGATAGGAAATGCTTTAAATCTTACGACCAGTGGTATTGTTGCTGCGGATGGAGCAGGAACGTATACCGGACGTACCCTTACCGCTGGCACCGGTATTAGTATCTCTAATGGCAACGGAACAGGGGGAAACCCAACTATTAGCGCCGCTGGAGGGGGTTTAACCTGGACTACAGTGTCCGGAACCAGTCAGTCTGCAGCGGTGAACAATGGATATGTAACCAACAATGCCGGGGCCGTTACCGTCAAATTGCCTGCAACCGCGGCAGTTGGTGATACCGTAGAAGTTGCAGGCTTAGGGGCTGGCGGATGGATCGTAGCAGTGGCTACAGGACAATCTATTCATCTAGGATCAAGCACAACAACAGTGACCACAGGTACTCTAGCATCCACTAACCGCTATGATAGCCTGATCATCCGATGTCTGGTAGCTAACACCGAATGGACGGCTAAATCAATGGGTAATATCACAGTAACCTAAGGTAGTCATGGTAACCAATAGCGCAACGAATACACCAACAGGGGCATCCGGAACGGTCTTACAAGGACAAGGTGTAGGAACCGCTAATGCTTTTTCCACGGCAACCTATCCAGCTACGACTACGATAAATCAGGTTCTCTATTCCAATGCCGCCAATACAGTTACAGGGCTAGCGACAGCTAATAGCGCTGTTCTTGCTACCGACGCCTCGGGTGTCCCATCAATTACGGCAACTCCGACCGTGACAAGTATCACCTTCGGTAGTGGTACAGCTCTTTCCAATTACCTACAGAGCACCTTTACTCCAGCGATTGCCTTTGGGGGCGGCACAACAGGAATAACTTATTCAACGCAATCTGGTACCTATACGCGCATAGGGCGAATGGTTTTCATTACCCTGATTATTACTCTTACTAACAAAGGTTCGTCTACAGGATCCGCCACGATAACAGGGATGCCAGTAGCGGCAGGAATTAATAGCCAAATCATTCCTTGCCAAGCAGATTCTTTGACCTATACAGGTGATACTTTTCCTTTTTGCGCCATTAACGCCTCCTCTACGGCACTAAGTATTTTTGCGTCGGGCTCCAATACAACATTCGCCACGATGGCGGATACCAATTTTGCCAATACGACCACTATTCGGGTTTCTGGCGCTTATATGGCTTAAGGAGATAAATGAGCAGTCCCACAAACCCAAACATGGCAGCCGATCTACCTCCTATTGGTCTCAGGCGTGTTGTCTACCTACAGGCAAATAGGCCCCCTACGGTATTGGATAGCAAGTACAGAGACGGATCCTATTACGAGTTCAACACGGAGTGGCGTGACCTATCTAAGACGCCTCCGCAGATCTGGAAGCTAGCCACAATCAACTCTAAGGTCGATGCTGTGTGGTTCCTACTGGGTCCCGGAAGCGGACCCCCTCCTAGTCCGCCCGCTCTTCAATTTACGCCATCCTCAGGGATTGTAGTCTTCCCAAACATATCTACAGGTAACGTAAACGTCTTTGGCGGTACGGGAATCACCGTAACAGGCACTACAGAGACATTAACTATTGCCCTGTCAGGAAGTGCCCCTGCGGCTATTGAAACAATAACAGGTGATGACGGAACCCCTGAGAGTCCATCTAGCAACAACTTCAACTTACTCGGTGCAGTAGTAGCGAATGCTACGCATGCTAAACCTGTTTATGTATTAGGATCAGCGGCAACAGAGACTGTAGAGGTTCAGCAGGCTACTACGGTATCACCGACTCCAGCTAATAACAACGCTATAGGACTCGCCTCCTATAACTCAAATCAGTTCACTATCGACTCAACAAGCGGGATGGTATCCCTAAAGGGTAGCACAACACCTCCTCCTCTTCTTACCCTTAGCGACGATGTTAATACCAGCATCACAGCGGACAGCTCGGGGAACATTCAGCTCCAGGGTCATATTGTAGAGCAAGGCGCTACTAAGTTTTCTACTGTAGTGGCCGGGACTCATTTAGCCACAATCAACCCCATGTCGGGGGCTAGATGGATTGTGGATAGCCTAGGATTCAACGGAACTCACACTACAATTGCGTCAGCGATTACCTCCGCTACAGCTGGCGATACTATTATGATATTGCAGGGCACCTACACCGAAAACCTGACAATGAAAAATGGTGTGAATCTGGCAGCGGCTGGCTCCAACATTAATGGCGGAGTCACTATTAGCGGTCAGCTGACTATAGGAACAGGTTCTTGCACCATCACAGGGATCAATTTTACCTCTAATGGCGCTAGCATCATTAATTCCAATAGCACGGGACAGGTGAGATTTTATGATTGTTCATTCGTCACATCTGACCAGTTCGTGACGACTGGTTCTGGGGGCGGTGGAACGTGGCATTTTAACAATACATTCCTCCTCAGTGGTACCGCAAGCCTGTTTTCTGCTTCCACAAACATGAACTACTACAATTGTTATATCGGAAATGGAGGCTCAACAACAGCCTCAGCGCTTAGCGGAAACCAAATTTTCATGACTGGGTGCTTCTTTGGTTGCCCGGTGAATTTTACAGCTGGCACTATTTTCATCAACAATACCTATTGGTCCACCGAAAACATCAACCAGAAATGCTTGATAGCTAATTCAGCTCTTTCGAGGTGTGATATCAAAAACTGTCAGCTCTATTCCGGCACATCTACAGCTATCACGGTGTCTCAAACCTGCACTATTACCAATTGTAGTATAGAAACCAACACAGCGACCGTTATAGACGGTGCCGGCACCCTCAGATATACTCCGATAAGCTTTACAGGCACCGGCAGCACTGTAACAACATCTACAGTGACATTATTACCCTTTGGGCCTTAATCGTAGCATTTGGCACGTTCTAGGGCGTCTATCACTTCTGCATAAGCCCCGCAACATCCGCTGATGTAAAAGATGATAGCAGAGTCAGGACTAGTCCCTAGCTCTAGCTCAGAAGCCATAAGGTATTCCCACTGGGCTTTTTTGTGTTTAACTATTTCTAGGCAATTGCACTTAGCGTCACAACTGTACGGTAAATACGTACAGATCAGAGCTAAAGAAACCAAAATCATCTTCATTCTATTCTCTCCTTTATGCGTTCAAAGTCCTCGAGATTACCTCCAAAACGGGTATACATATCGCGGCCGCCATCGATGAATATACCATGGCCCATATTCTGTCTGAAACAGGTGCAAGTGACGAAATCATGCCTACGAATGCTCTCGATGACATCGCCACAGTTTTTGCAACGAGCTTTATTTTTCCAGATTTCATAATCCTCATCATTCATCGAAAACTCCTTGCTCGCTAATCATCCGAAATATAAGGTAGAGATCATATTGGTTCCATAAAAATAGGTGATCTCATGGGTACAAATTATTACTTACATAAGTCTCCCTGTAAGGACTGTGGCTTAAGCAAAAATATCAGGCATGTGGGAAAGCTGTCGGGAGGGTGGCAATTTCACTTTCACGGCTATCGCGATGATGATCCGGTGATGAGTTATGGAGATTGGAAGATCGAAATGACTTCCGATGATGTCCTCAAGGATGAATATGACAGAGAGGTGCCTTACGATGAGTTTTGGGCTATGGTAGACAGCTCAAAACCTAATATAAATTCGTATAATATCAATAATATGGATCCACAGACTGATGACGAGAAGGACTATATGCGCAAGTATAATCGTCAGGGGCCTTCATATTTCGAATCTAAAGAATATGCATCCAGGTATCAATGGAAGGATGCTGAAGGCTGGGCGTTTACGGAGAATGATTTTTCATGAAGATTAGTGAGGCAGAACTCAGGGAATTTGCCAGAAAATGTGCTCCAGACATGAGGGAAATTGCTCACGAAACCCTTCTTGACGCTAGTGTGTGGGCAGATGACATGATTAATAAGAATTTCCCGGGAGATTTTGAGGACAAGGAATTGCACAAAACGATGCTAATCAGGACCTTTCTAATGGCCACAGTGGCCTATTTCATTTCGCAGGCCGTGAAAGATGGAAGCCAAGAAGAATTTCTTGACTCAATGGTGTCAGATATCAAAATGTCATCGGCATTAACAGGATTATTTAAATAAAACTGCCCAAAATCACAACATAAGGTCCATTATCGGTCTTGATAAAAATGTTTACTAGGTGAAAGTGATGCTACAAGATCTAATAGAGACGACCGTAAACCAGTCCATGATATCCCATGAGCTCGATAGACTTGAACATGGAGAACTGATAAGCCGCACCTATTTGATGCGAAAATACAAGCTTTCGCATCAGTCCGCCGCAGAAACCTATGAGGAACTCAAAAGAGAGGTCTCGGAAAAGTCTAAAGGATCGGGTCCTGTGATGTAGTGGTTAGCATACATCCCTGTCACGGATGTTGGGAGAGTTCAAATCTCTCCGGGACCGTTAGAATTCGTCTATGGTGCTGGGCGGTTGCTCTTGGCGCCAGACCACGGGTGGTTTAGGGCATTCGCGCGTGCGCTTCCTTTGACGAGCCATCTTTCGTTTGCTCGCTTGATCTTCTCTGCTTCCGTCAATCGATTCTTTCCTTTTCCCTTCTGAATCGGCTTCTGGATTGGCCCACTCATATCGATCTCCTGCAACTTTGTAGATCAGATAGCTTCCCCCATGGGCCACCAGACCAAAAATTACTAACGTAAGTAGTGCGCTTTTAAGCATCATCCACACTGCTCTATTTGCCAGGTTTCATCTAGGCTTACATATATTTCGTTCGATGATCATTAGACGTTCGCTGAGCTCTTCCAGTTCTCTCTGTTGCCTATTTAGTGTTGCAAAAGTCTTCTTACGTACTCTGTCTAGACTTGCCTTGGTATGCTCTGCCAAAAAACGTATCTCGCGTTCTTCTTTGGTTTCAAATAATTCTAGCTGAAAATCAAACACCTGTGCCATTTTAACCCTCCATCGGTCATCTAAACATATAGCAAGTAGGAGCAATTCCATGGTAGGAAAAAAGCCGATTCAAAAAGCGCTCTCGAAAGGAAAAGCCAAAGTCAAAAAAGTCATGGAAGAATATTCTGCCGGAGAGCTGCATAGCGGTTCTAAACAAGGGCCAGTTGTTAAGAATAAGCGACAAGCTATTGCGATTGCCCTATCCGAAGCCAAACGCGGTAAGAAGTCCTAGGGCGGATAGTCGCCGTGCACATCGTCACCTCCATGCTTATATCCTTTGGCATAGAAGATGTAAGCTACTGCTGTGTGGGTAATCATCAACATCCACCACGTCATTCTTTCGCTGCCTCCTGCTTGCTCCATCGCGCTCGCTTCTTCGCCCAGAGATTGTCTAACAAAGCCTCTCTTTTGCTGTCTGCGGCTGCAACAGTCTGTCCTTTAGCTTTTTCTATTTTTGCCCGTTTAGCGGCGCCCTGACCTTCCTTCTTCGCCAAAGTGGCAAATAGCTTTTCTCTGGTTGCCGCTTTCTTAGCACCTTTATCCTTCATCCTGGGATCCTTTGGTCTGAGATCTATATTCGTCCCTTATTTTTTCATACTGAGTATGCATATCTTTGATCATCACAGTGCACCCATCGATATCTACCTCTAATGTTGCAATCAAGCTCGCCACAGTCGACATGGCTGCTGTCAATATAATGCTCCACTGTTCAGTGGTCGGTATATCCAATTGAGCTACCTCATTCACCATCCAAGCTTTAAGATCGGCTTCCAATCTTTGGATCGCTTCTGTTCGCTGTGCCTCTTCCACTATTACCCTCGTCTCTTAGTATTGTATATCGTAACGCAAATGATGAATGTGCATGCCACAATAGCTGAACATATCGCGCCTACTATATTGGCATCCATCACTTCTCTCCTTTCTCGGCTAACTCGCAAGGCATCAGCCCTTTCATGATCAATATTGTTTTAATTATGGCCACATCTTCTTTTACCTTAGAGATTTCAGCATGCACCACGCCGAATTGGGTTTGAACATCACCAAATTGAGCATTTATCCATATAACGGCACCTAGAACGGATCCTAGCACAGCAGCTGTGTCAGCATGTTTTGTGAACCAATCCATTATTTCTTTTCCCTCAACAATAAATCCTGTGTATACCACATATTCTTTTTGGTACATTCTACTTCACATTTTATGGCCTGCATATCTCTTCCTATACGATATATCGTACCAGTATTTAAAAATGTCATTATCAGCAAAAGTCCTAGAGCTATGTTGGTTAAATTCATCATACGGCTCCTTTTTTGATCAGTCTATACGATTCACTAGCGGGTTTACGATATGGCTCCAGATTCACCCCCTGTAGGGCTTCTACCTTGCTGTAATCCACAGGTCCTTTCCGCAGGACTTTTTGTAATATAATACCCCCTCCCGAGACGCTGTATCCACCAGCTAAATCTTCCAGCTTGCTTCTGTGCATGCTTACCTCCAGCTCCCATTTCTTGAGCTGTTCCTCGGCTTCCAGGTAAGCCTTTGCTTGTTCTAGCCATTCCTCATCCTCATCTCTATAATCGTAATCTCGACAACTCATTTTCGGGGCGATCATTTCCTGAAGGCAACGCATGAACTCCATCTCTCGATCAATCATCGCCGAAATGTAATCGTCATCACGCTCCACGTCAACAACTACACCGCGAGTTCCATCAAATGAGTAATAGTAAGCAAGATCATATCCGGTTACGGCGAGCTGATGCTGTACCTGACCATAGTATTTCATGGGAATGTTACCATCTTGAGCCGCCCTATGGTCTAGCTCACCTGGACATTTGATCTCCACAACAATCTTATGATCAGTGTTAATCCCGTCTAAGCTAGCGATCATCCAATCATACTGATCATGCTGTACCACGAGCTTCTCAACAGGGATTCCAGTTTGCCTAATAAAAGCCTCCCTAGCCACAGGCTCTAGATCAATCCCCCGCTGCATAGCAGGGGTAACCGAAGTTTCGTGGAATGGCATCAGCTTCTCTTCCCAAAGTTTATGGGGAGTCTTCCATGGATTCTCTCCCATCACAGTAGACGCATCGCTTGCGCCTATTCGAGACCTTCGAAACTCTAGCCATTCAGGTGTATTTTG
>ERZ724503.264-NODE-264-length-20629-cov-6.259940_pt1 | contig 20629 bp, 21 predicted proteins | sample MGYA00376036_ERZ724503 | MGnify/ENA primary metagenome ERZ724503 (study PRJEB28724, sample SAMN07190885) | wastewater metagenome | isolation source: influent of sewage treatment plant in Hong Hong | place: Hong Kong | collected 2016-03-17 ...
TGATCACCCCGGCGATCTCGGTCATGTCCGCGGTCGAGGGGGTCGAGGTCGCGGCGCCGTCTCTTTCCGATTACGTGCTGCCGATGACGATCGGCGTGCTGGTGATCCTCTTCGCAGCCCAGCGTTTCGGCACCCATGTGATCGGCCGGGCCTTCGGGCCGGTGATGGTCCTCTGGTTCATCGTGATCGGGGCCGCCGGGATCGGCCAGATCGCTGCCGACCCGGAAATCCTCAAGGCCCTCAACCCGGCCTACGGGGTCGACTTCTTTTCCGCCCACCTGCGGATCGCCTTCATCTCGCTGGGGGCGATCGTGCTCACGGTCACCGGTGCCGAGGCCCTTTACGCCGACATGGGCCACTTCGGCCGGCCCCCGATCCGCCGGGCCTGGTTCTTGCTCGTCTTTCCCGCCCTGACCCTGAACTACCTCGGCCAGGGATCGCTGGTCCTGCAGGACCCCTCCTCGGTTTCCAGCCCGTTCTTTCTGCTCTTCCCCGACTGGTCGCACATCCCGATGGTCGTCCTCGCCACGATCGCCACGGTGATCGCCTCGCAGGCGGTGATCTCCGGTGCTTTCTCGGTGACCAAGCAGGCGATCCAGCTGGGGTACCTGCCGCGCCTCTTGATCGGCCAGATCTACATGCCGGCCGTCAACTGGGCGCTGTTCTTCGCGGTGGTGATTCTGGTGGTCGGTTTCGGCTCCTCGGCCGCGCTGGCCTCCGCCTACGGGATCGCGGTGGTCGGCACCCTGACGATCGACGCGATCCTCTTCCTGGTCGTGGTCAGGAAGCTCTGGCAGAAACCGCTCTGGATGGCGATCTGTTTCGGGGTCGTTTTCCTGACCATCGACTTCACCTTCCTCGCTGCGAACCTGACCAAGGTCGAACATGGCGGCTGGTTCCCGCTCTCGATCGGCCTGATCATCCTGACCGTGATCCTGACCTGGGATCGCGGTTACCGGGCGACCGCGGCAAAGCGGGCCGAGCTGGAAGGTTCGCTCACCGGACTGGTGGACGAGATCAACCGCAAGGATCCGGGGCCGATCCGGGTCCGGGGCACCGCCGTCTACCTGAACGCCCGGACCAACACCGCTCCGCTGGCCTTCCGCTCGGCCCTCGAGCGCGACGGGATCGTCCACGACCACGTGGTGGTGCTCTCCCTGGTCACCGCCCGCCAGCCCTATGTCGAGGACAAGGACCGGATCGTGATCGATGACCTCGGCTACGACTACGACGGGATCTCCCACATCACCGCCACGGTCGGTTTCATGGATGTTCCCGACGTTCCCTATCTGCTGGAGCTCGCCAACCCCCAGGTCCCCGACGGCCCGCTCGATTTCAGCAAGGCCTACTACTACCTCTCCAACGTTCTGATCCGCCCGTACGGTGACACCAGGCTCCACCGCCTCCTCAAGCACCTCTACATAACGATGGCCCGAAACGCCTCAAGCCCGGTAGACCACTTCCGCCTCCCCGCCGAAAGAACCGTGATCGAAAGTTCAGGGATCTCGATCTGAGCTCAGACGACGGTTGCCTTGGAGCGGGACTCCGATCAGCCCGGCGGCGGCCATTACATAGACGACTGTCAGCTTCGAGTGCCACTTCTGGAGGGCGAGGAAAGCCCCGAGGGCGATCAGCCCGGTCCAGACATCGACGACGCTGGTCTGGAGGATCGAGACCGTGACCGCGGCGATCAGCCCGATAACCCCCGCAGCGACTCCCAGCAGGAACGGATGAAGCCGGGCATTTTCGGCGACCGCGACGAGCTGGCGGTGAAAGAAGATCGGGAAGATGAAGGCGGGCAGGAAGATGCCCAGGGTCATGACCAGGGCGCCGGTCATTCCGCCGGCGATATATCCGACGAAGGTGGAGAAAATGATCAACGGTGCCGGCAGGACACCACTCATCGCCAGTCCGTCGACAAACTGGCTGTCAGTCAGCCAGTGATGGTTGTTGACGGCGCTTTCCTGGAGGTAGGGAATGACCGTGAAGGCCCCGCCGAAGGTCAGCAGCCCGGCCTTCAGGCCTTCGAAGAAGATCTCGGCCGTCAGGGAAAGGGTGATCGCCCCGGTCGCCGCCAGCACGAGCACCAGGGGACTGAACCCGAACGAATTGGTCCGCCGGGTCCAGCCATGCCGGTTGGTCCACAGCTCGTACGCGATGCCGGCGCCGAGCAGGACGAGCACGAAGCTTGCGCTAATGCCCAGGGTCAGTCCGAAGGCGAGCGCAGCGATGATGACCAACGGAATGTCGGTGAGGAAGTTCTTCGAGAGCCGGACCACGGCGCGGGCCACCAGGGCGCCGACCGCTGCCGTCAGTCCGTAGAAGACCTGGTCCAGATGCCCGGCCAGGCTGGCCTTGACGTAGAGGACCGAGAGCCCCAACATGAGGATGAAGCCGGGCAGCATGAAGCCGAGACCGGCGAGGAATCCGCCGAGCTTCCCGCCCCGCACCCGGCCCAGGTAGACACAGAGCTCATGGGCTTCCGGTCCGGGAAGTATCTGGTAGACAGCGAGCTGCTTCTTGAAGGTCTCCGCGGAGATCCACTTCTCCTGCTCGACGCACTCGTGCCTGATCATTTCGATCTGGGCCGCCGGTCCTCCCCAGGCGAGCAAACCGAACTTGAGGAAGCGCCAGAAGATGGCTGCTCGGGAATCCTGGTCAACGGGCATGGCAGCTTTTACCAAGTTCCGGCCGCATCCGGGTTACTTCCCGGAGAGAAAGCGCGCAGACGCCGGTGACCACCCGCAGTTCTAGAAGACCGTCTCGAGTGGAACGCCGATTATCTCCAGGCGCCTGGTCAGGCCGCCCAGGGCGAAGTTCCGGATGTCCTCGCCACTGACACCGAGAGCGTCGAGGTCCGGGCCATCATCTCCGGGAGACGGCGAGAGCGATTCGGCCACCTAAGGCAGCAGCGTCCGAAGCATCGACCGGATGGCCTCAGGCGCCACATCCGGTGACTCCCGGACCGACTCGCGAAGGAACCAGACTCCGTAGCCGATGTGGCGGGCCTCGTCGACCTGCTGGGTCGCGAGAAAGCTCGCTTCCTCTTCCGATCCGTGGGCCCCGACCAGACCGGAGAACTTGGTCGTGATTCTCTCCTCGGCGACCATCAGTGACGAGAGCACCCAATAAACCAGTCCTCGATCCCTGTCCCCCATTCCGGCCCACTGCTCGATGTCCCACTCCAGCGGTACCGTGAACGGATTCCACTGCGCCCCTTCCCACCTTTCGTAGAGGGTCTGGGGATCGTTCAGCTGGATCTCGTCGGTGCTCATGCGGGCAGGGTAGCTCGGATGATCGCCGATTCGGCCTGGTCGTGGACGCGGTGTGTCGCCTCGATCTGGATGTCCTCGAAGCCGGCTGCCGCAAGGTTCGATTCGAACTCTTCGCGGGTCAGGGCGCCGGCTATGCAGCCGGTCCATTCCCTCATGTCCGCCCGTGTCTCTTCGGTCATGTCCGGATCGGCGATCACGTCCGAGACGGCAAAACTCCCGCCCGGTCGAAGGACCCGCGCCGCCTCCCTCAGGACCCTGGCTTTGTCGCCGGAAAGGTTGATCACGCAGTTGGAGATCACCACGTCAACCGAGTCGTCGGGGAGGGGTACCGCTTCGATCTCCCCCTTCAGGAATTCGACGTTCTCGACACCGGCTTCCTTCTGGTTGCTGCGAGCGAGTTCGAGCATCTCGTCGGTCATGTCGAGGCCGAAGGCCTTGCCGGTCGGGCCGACCCGCCGGGCCGAGAGCAGGACGTCGATGCCGCCACCGGATCCGAGATCGAGAACGGTCTGACCTTCTTCGAGATCAGCGACGGCAGTCGGATTTCCGCAGCCGAGCGAGGCGAGCTGTGCAGCTTCGGGCAGTTCGCTTCGGTCGCCTTCTTCGTAGAGGTTCGATCCGAATACTGCCCGCTGCTCTTCGGTGATGACCGTGTCATTCGCGCAGCAGGACGCATCCCGGGAGCCGGCGTCAACTGCCGCCGCCGCGTACCTCTCTCGCACGATCTCCCTGAGTTCGGATTCGATGCGTTCACTTCCTTCCTGGCACCCGCAACCCTGCTCTTCACCGCAACACTCATCCCTGGCTTCGGCTTCGCAGCAGGAAGCCTGGGCCTCCGGGGTGCAACAGTCGTTCACCTGCTCTAGCTCAGCCATGCGCTCAACTCGTCCAGCTCTTCGGGGTTCACGTAGTAATAGGCCCACAGTCCCTGGCGTTCTGAATCGACGATTCCGGCATCCCTCAGCTTCTTCAGATGATGGGAGAGCGTCGACTGGCTGACGTCGAACAGGGGTACGAGCTCGCAGACGCAGACCTTGCCGGCGTGTTTCCGAAGTACGTCGACCAGTGTGAGCCGGATCGGGTCGCCAAGTGCCTTTGCGATCGCGGCCATTCGTTCGGCTTCGGCGCGTTCGACGTCCGGGTAGACGACCGGCTCGCAACAAGGCTGGCCGTTCGGACTCTTCTGTTTGGGGCTGAGGGTCAGTGCGGAGCTCATCGATATTCACCAAATCAGTTCAATTGACGTTTGTCAATAGATACGATAGTCATCGATAGATCAAACGAGGCCCGGGAGGGCGACGGATGACAGACAAGCTGAGAATTGGAATCAACGGCTTCGGAAGGATGGGGAGGCTCGCTCTGCGAGCCGGCTGGGACACCGAGGAACTCGAATTCGTCCAGATCAACGAGATCGCCGGGGGCCCCGAGTCTGCGGCGCACCTGCTTGAGTTCGACTCGGTGCAGGGACGCTGGCGCCGGGAAGGAATCGAGTGGCTGGAAGACTCGATCCGGGTCGCCGGCAAGGAACTTGCCTACACCTCGGGGAGCGATCCCGGGGGAGTTGACTGGGGCAAGGACGAAGTTGATCTGGTGATCGAGGCCACCGGAAAGTTCCGCACACCGGAACTCCTGGCTCCCTACTTCGGCCGGGGCGTGAAGAGAGTCCTTGTCGCGGCACCGGTCAAAGATGACGCGCTGAACATCGTCTACGGCGTGAATGACTCCGATTACGACCCCGACAGGGATCGCATCGTCACCGCCGCCTCCTGCACGACGAACTGCCTGGCCCCGATCGTCAAGGTTGTCCACGAGGGCATCGGCATCCGGCACGGATCGATTACCACCCTCCACGACCTGACCAACACGCAGGTCGTGGTCGACGCCCACCACAAGGACCTCCGGCGCGCGAGGTCGGCCGGTACTTCGCTGATCCCGACCTCAACCGGATCGGCAACCGCGATCGGAATGATCTTCCCCGATCTCGTCGGGCGACTGGACGGGCTGGCGGTGCGAGTGCCGCTCCTCAACTCCTCGATCACCGACTGCTGCTTCGAGGTCGACCGTGCAACTTCCGTTGAAGAAATCAATGACCTGCTCCGGACGGCCGCCAGCGAGGAGCTTGGGGGAATCCTCGGCTTCGAGACGAGGCCACTGGTTTCCGTCGACTTCAAGGGTGACCCCCGGTCCGGCATCGTGGACGGAACCTCGACCCGGGTGATCGATCAGACCCAGGTCAAGATCCTCGCCTTCTACGACAACGAGTGGGGATACGCGAACCGGATGATCGACATCGCCAGGATGATCGCCCGAAGCTCCGGCGGAGACTGAGCGATGGCCGGCACCGCGCGAAGAGAAGGTGATCTCAGGAACTACGTCCTGGTCACGGCCGCCTACTGGGCCGACACGCTCGCCGACGGTGCCAGCCGCATCCTCGTCCTGTTCTTCTTCTACCAGCTCGGTTACAGCGCGCTGGAAGTCGCGACGCTGTTCCTCTTCTACGAGTTCTTCGGGATCGTCACCAACCTGGTCGGAGGATGGATTGCCTCCCGGCTCGGATTGAAGGCGACGCTTTTCTCCGGGCTGACCATCCAGATCGTCGCGCTCGGGATGCTCGGTTTCGCGCCCGACGAGTGGCTGGTCGTTCCGTACGTGATGGTCTCCCAGGCGCTCTCCGGCATCGCCAAGGACCTGACCAAGATGAGCTCGAAGAGTGCGGTCAAGCTCGTCGTCCCAGAGGACTCCGAATCATCTCTCTTCAAATGGGTGGCGATCCTCACCGGTTCCAAGAATGCCCTCAAGGGCGTCGGCTTCTTCCTCGGCGGGCTGCTGCTCACCCTGATCGGGTTCCAGGCCTCGATGCTGGTATTGCTCGGGATCGTCGCCACCGCCCTGATTACCACCGCGTCGATGATGCGGGGCAGTCTTGGCTATGCGGACATGGGGGCGAAGTTCCGTCACATGTTTTCCAACACCCGGGAGATCAACGTCCTCGCGGCTGCCCGCCTCTTCCTCTTCGCCTCCCGGGATGTCTGGTTCGTCGTCGCTCTCCCGGTCTACCTGAGGACGGTCCTCGACTGGAGTTTCTGGCAGGCCGGTGGCTTCCTGGCAATCTGGGTGATCGGTTACGGGATCGTCCAGGCGAGCGCTCCCGGAATGTTCGCCAGGAGAAGCGCGGAGACGGGAGCCACTCCGACCGGCCGGTCCGCGGCGAAACTTGCCTTCCTTCTCGCCGCCTTCCCTGCGGCGATCGCTGCGTCGCTTGCCGCGAATCTAGATCCGACCCTGGTTCTGGTCACCGGCCTGATCCTGTTCGGGATCGTCTTCGCGCTCAATTCAGCCGTGCACTCTTACCTCGTGCTCGCATACACCGATGACGAATCGGTCGCCAAGAATGTGGGCTTCTATTACATGGCAAACGCTGGCGGCAGGCTGATCGGAACGATCCTCTCCGGAGCCGTCTATCAGTGGCTCGGCCTGGAAGGATGCCTCTGGTTTTCGGTCGCGTTCGTGCTCACCGCCGCGACGATCTCGCTGCGGCTTCCATCGCACAACCCGAAAGGCGCCGGGGCAATGCCGGCCGCCGCGGGCTAGCAAGGCATCCCGGTCCGCCCGTTCAATAACCGGCGAAGGGGTCTGTTTCCTCTTTGGTGCAGGTCTTGGTCTTGATCGGGCCGAGCAGGTTCAGGCGGCTCGAGAATCTGACCAGGGTCCGGATGTCCTTCGGGTCGGCCTCCAGCCTGATCGAGGTTCGCCTGACTCCGATCCGGCCGACCATCCCGGCCACAAACTTGACCGTGTTCGGCATTCCCTTCGGCAGGTAGAGCTGCGGCAAACGCCCGGCCGACACGGAAGCGGTGGCCGGTCGAAGCCCGTCGATCTGCTTCTCGAGATCGGCGAAGCTGGCGTTCCCTCGGCCGCGAATCGCAAGCATGGTGTCACCGGTGAAGACCGTGACGCTACGGACCAGATTCCCGCGCCTAGTGCGCCGCTTTTCACGAAGGAAGGCGACGCCCCGGCGATGGGCGAAGTCGGATCGCTTCGCTTCGCCGACCACGATGCCGAGGTAAAGACCCGCGTAGCAGGTGGAAAGCCCGCCGATTTCATACTTCGCAGGCTCGGCGCAGGCCCTGGCGTTGAAGACCGCGCAATCGTCGTACACAGTGGCGCGGAAGGGACCCGTCAGGACGGCCTCGGAGACCAGGCGATTGCCCAGCACGGGACCGGCCCAGACGCTGATCTCGGCACCCTCCTCCTTGGTGGGGATCCAGTCACTGGAAATCACCGTTTCCCTTGGCTCGATTCCGCAAAGGAGATCCGAAGGGCCGGCTTCGGGAGCCCAGTCCGGTTCGACTGACGCCGGCGAACCGTTGGTGAGCCACGAAAGGCAGGTCCCGTTCGGAGCGATCGCGTAGACCTCGGAGGCCGCGCCCGATCCGGGGAGGTTGTAGTTGGCGTCGAAAGCGATCCGCTTGCCGTCGGGGGACCAGTCCGGGTTTTCCTCCGCGGCGCGACTCCGGGTCAGCCTCCGCTTGCCGCTGCCGTCGAGGTTCTGAACAAACAGGTCACCCTGGATGACGCAGCTCGTTTCATCGGTTTCGATGCAGGTTTCACCGCTGTTGCCCGTCGACGAGACATAGGCGAAGCGGCTCCCGTCGGGTGAGAAGGAGCCGGACCGCGTGTTCTTGCCGATCATGCGCTGCTTGCCGTTGTTCAGGTTGACCAGCACGAGCCACTTCCGGTCGTAGCTGTAGCCGTCGCTCACCGTGATCAGCAACCGCTTTCCGTCGGGGGAAACACCGATGTCGATCGGTTCGCGGTAGGTGGCGAGGTCCTGCTTCAGGTCTCCCCGGCGGTGGAGCGGCAGCGTGAAGACCGTTTTCACCGACTTGCCGTTGAGGCTGGCGATCACGACCGAGCGCGCTGTGCCGTTGGGCCGGTCGATGCTGCGAGCCACCGCGACGGACTTGCCGTCGGGCATCCAGGCTGGGGCGGAAAAGTCGACCTTGCGGTTGCCGCGAAGGATCACGCGGGCTCCGCTGCCATCGGCATTGGCCAGCATGATCGACCTGCGGACGCCGTAGTCCTTTCGCGGAAGAGACCGGGTGAAAATGAGCTGGGCGCCATCGGGCGAAAGCTGGGGAGCAGCGTCACCGGTACGGCCTGCGAGGTCGCCATCCGGGAAGGGGCCGGTCCTGGTCAGCGACTGCCGTCCCGAACCATCGGCGGCGATGCGAACGATCCGGTCACCGAAGCTGAAAGCGATGCTGCTCGGAGCAGCGGGCGGAGTCAGCGCATTGGCGGTACCGCCAAATCCGGTTCCGAGAAATGCCAGCGCGACGAAACCGGTGAGCAAGTACCGAATCCGGCCCATCCTTCCCCTTCCCCTCTGCTTCAGCGACCTACGGTCGGGAAGTAGAGGTTGAACACGACCTCGCCGCCGGTCGCTTCGGTCAGGTAGGCCAGGGAAAACAGGACCACGTCGATGTTCTTCCTGACCACCCTTTCCGCCGGCCCCGGATCGCTTTCACCGAGAAGGTTCCGGGGCATGCAGCGGAGGGCGATCAGTTCGCTGGTGACGAGGAAGGACTCATGCATCATCGGCTTCACGATCAGGCGGGCTTCCCGCTGGAGATCTCTCTGGATCCTTTGGAGCTTCCTGCCGAGAGGTCTCCGGATTCGAACCAGCTGATTGAGTCGCTCCCGGGAGGCCCCGGCTTCCCGGAGCTGGCGGATCCGCCGCTGAATTCGGTTGATGCGTCGCTGGAGGGGACGGCCCTGTTTCCGCCACCTCTGGTTGAGCGGTCGGAACCTCTTCGTGGTTGCTCCCCAGAACGCTCCGGCCCCTCGCGCAGCCGTTACGCACTTCTCGCTGTTCGGCTTGAGCACAACCTTCTGAAGGAGTGGCCTGGAATCTGAAATGCAGCCTGAATCGGCGAGATCGTTTACGAACTTCCGGTCGGCCTTTCTGGTCTCCTCCTCGGTGAAATTCTCGACGTCCGGATACTCGCCGAGCAGCTTCTTGGCGGTGGCGACGCACTCCTCGCTCGGCGGAATTTCGGCCGCTCCCGCGTTCGGAGCAAGCGCGAACAGCCCGAAAACCGTCAACAGCATCCCTGCCAGGTATTTCCCCATGCGCTTCATTCTATTTCGACCCTCGACCCCGGCCCTTTGCAATCAACACCCCTGCAGCCCAGACCGGGACGAAGATGGCCGAGTAGGCGAGCCAGATCTCGGGGAAGTTGGTGTTGACGGTGAGGCTGCCCCCGTTTGGGTAGTTCGTGGTCCAGACGACGTACACGAAGTAGAAGGCGACGAGCAACGGTGCCGCCAGAAGGAGCGAGGACCACCACGACCTCGAGAAGAAACCCAGGGCGAAGAAACCGGCTGCGGCGAGAGCGACCCAGCCCCAAAGCATGGGGCTGAAGTACGGGTAGTCATAGACCCGGTCGCCGAGGAGCCAGATGAAGAGCGTCTCGTAAACCACGAAGCCGGCGGCCGCGACCAGGAAGCGGCCTCGATTGCTGCCGTCCCGGATTGCCGGTGCCGGAAGCGACGCCCCCGTGACCTTCAAGCTGAGTTCCCTGTTACTCACTGTCATGCCTCCTGCCGACATATCCCCTGTCGAATCGTTTCCCTATGGGCCGTGTAGGGATCGAACCTACGACCTTGAGATTAAGAGTCTCCTGCTCTACCAACTGAGCTAACGGCCCGGGGTGCGGCTTCCTTGAAAAGCCGGACGCGGATTATAGAGCGGGCGAGCCGATTCTGTGGCCCGCCCGCTCTCAGGTCCCGGGTGGATCAGGGAGTGGCGGTGCTGCCCGAGCCGCTATCGATCGAGTTGTCGGAGCCGAGGCTGCCGAGCGGGTTCTCGAGCGACTTGCCGCCGTTCTTCCGGGCCTGCTTGATCGCCTGGTCAATTAGCTTGCCGACCCGCTGCGCGTCCTTCTTGGTCGACTTGTAAGTCTGGTTGATCTGCTGCTGGTCGCCCTTGTCATCGGTCGCGTCGAGGGCCTGCTGCTTCGTCTTCTCGGCGGCCGCGTAATCCTGGGCGTAAAGCTGGTAGAGGAAGAGGGTGGTGAGCTGCTGCCAGGCGCTGACTCCGCCCTTCTTCTGTTCCTTGACCGCGTTGTCCGCCACGAATTGCTGCGCCGTGGCCGCGTCCTCGATGTTCGCCTGGAACTGGGCGACGGTCGAACCCTGGGAAAGCTGGAAGAGGATCGTGGCCATCAGCTGGGCGACCTCGGGATCCGGATTGTTGTCCGTCATCTTGAGGTACCTGGTCCAGGTTGAAGCCGCCATGTCGTACTGGTCGGCGGCTTCGTCGGTGGTCACGATCTGGCCGCTGGCGTCGGTCTCCGACAGCGACTGGCCGGCCGAGAGCCGGGCCCGGATCAATTCAACCGCGAGCTTCTCGTTGGCGGGCTGGGCCTGGAGCTGCTTCTGGAGTTTGTCGGCCCGCTCGACGTTCGCCTTGGCGTAATCGCTGTTGACCCCGCTGTTGGCGTTGTTGAACGGGTTGATGCCGCCGGGCAGTCCGATCACGATCAGGCTGGCCGCCATGATCACGGCGAGGATCACGTAAATGACCTGAATCACCCGCTTGCGCCGACCGCGCACGTCGAAAAGCATCTTGTGTTCGGGTTCGTTGGCCACTTGGCTAGTTCTCCTGAATTGAAGGAATCTGGGACTCGGCGCTTTCCTTGGGCTGACCGATCCCCCGAGCGAGCAAGATACTCAACTCGTAGAGAACCAGTAGCGGGACCGTCTCGATCAGCATCGAAATCGGATCGACTCCGGGCAGGGCGGCGGCGATGACCGCGCAGATCAGATAGGCGTAACGACGGTTCTGCCGGAGCTGGTCGACGGTCAGGATCCTCAGCCTGACCAGGGCGAGGATCACGATCGGCAACTCGAAGACGACCCCTCCGGCGAGCAGGGTCATGGAGAAGAACGAGTAGTACTCCCGGGCTCTCAACTGGATCGCGAACTGTTCGCCGTTGAAGCTGAGCAGGAAGTTGATCGCGGCCGGCAGCACCACGAAATAGGCGAAGACGCAACCGACCAGAAAGAGCAACGGAATCGTGAACAGCATCGGCAGGATCGCCCTGCGCTCGCGGGGGGAGAAGGCCGGCAGGATGTAGGCGAAGACCTGATAGCTGATGAAGGGGGCCGAGACGATGATCGCCGCGTAGGCACAGACGGTCACCGTGGTCATGAAAGCTTCGGTCGGGGCCAGCACGACCAGGGCCTTGTGCGCCTCCGGCAGGGGGGCGGCCGCGACGTCGAGGATCACGTCGCTTTGCCAGAAACAGACCGCGAAGGCAGCCGCGAGGAAAACCAGCGAGTAGATGATCCGCGTACGCAGTTCATCGAGATGGTCGACGAGGCTCAGATGCTCGTCGTGCTTGACCGGTTTGAGCCTGGCCACAGCGGCCTCAGTCCCGTGAGTCGGGAACCACTTCACCCTCGACCGGCTCGGCGTCGGAGCTGCCGGTCACTTCGGTGACCTCGGGCTCTTCCCCGGGCAGCGGGAGCTTCTCGTCACTCGGGGGTGGCGTCAGTTCGGCCGGCTCGTGATCTTCCGCGTCATCTTCATCTTCGTCGTCATCGTCGTGATTTCCGATGTTGCTCATGCCTTCGCGGAACTCGTTCAGCCCCCGGCCCAGCGACTTGCCGAGTTCGGGCAGGCGCTTCGGGCCGAAAACGATCAGCGCGATGATCAGGACGATGACTATTTCGAGCGGGCCAATATTCGGAATCATCTGGACACCAATCGTACCTACGAACCGTCGGCGGGCCCGGATCACCGGGCGGTGAAGGAGTTCAGTCCCGGAAATTCAGGTAGTAGCGCGAGGCGGTGGGTTCGGCCTGGCCCTGATACTTCGAACCCTTGCCGTCAGCTCCGTAGGCCGTGTCAACCGCCCGGTCCATCCGCATGAAGGAGAGCTGGCCGATCGGCATGCCCTTGTAAATCGTGATCGGCAGGTTGGCCACGTTGGAGAGCTCGAGAGTCAGGTTGCCGGAGAATCCCGCGTCGACGAAACCCGCGGTCGAATGGATCAGGAGACCGAGCCGGCCGAGCGAGCTCTTGCCTTCCAGGCGGGCGACCATGTCATCCGGCACCGTGACCCGTTCCAGGGTCTGGCCGAGGACGAACTCGCCCGGGTGGAGGATGAAGGGCTCGTCATCGGAGGGCTTGACCAGCTCGGTCAGATCCTCCATCGGCTGCTTCACGTCGATGAACGGGTAACGCGAGTTGTTGAAGACCCGGTAGCTGTGGTCAACGCGGAGGTCGATGCTCGAGGGCTGGATCAGCTTCTCCTCGAAGGGATCGATCACGATCCGTCCGGCCTCGATCTCCTCCCGCAGGGTCTTGTCACTCAGGACCATGAAGCGGCAGTATCCCAGAGCAGCCGGTCAGCTGTATCTCTGGACGACTCCATCGGCGATCAACTCCAGGAGCTGTCGCTGCTGCTGCTCGAGACCGGCTTCGATCAGACCGGCCTTGGCTTCCTCGATCAGTTCGATCGCCCGGCTCCGGACCTCCTCCAGGGCGCCGGTGGCCGCGATCCGGTCACAGGCGACGGCCGCCGATTCTTCGTTCAGGGTCCGGAGGTCCAGCGCGGCCAGGGCGGGGTCGAAGCGGGCGGCGAAGATCAGCGGCAGGGTAACCGTGCCGTCGAGCAGGTCGGTGCCCCGGGCCTTGCCGGTTCGCTCCGGCGGGCCGGCGATGTCGAGCACGTCGTCGAGCAGCTGGAAGGCGAGACCGATCCGGTGACCGAAGAGCCCGACCGGCCCCGGATCACCGCCGGTGCTGCCCCGGCCGAGCACGCAGGCCGCTTCAAAGAGCCGGCCGGTCTTCAGGGTGCAGCGGTCGAAATAGTCGGTCTCGGTGAGCTCCATGTCAAAGGCTCCCTCGCGCTGCCTGAGCTCGCCGCGGGCGAGGTCGACCGCGGTCGCGCTGACCTCGGAGACGGCGGCGGAATCACCTCCGTCGACCAGGACCTTGAATGCGGTCGAGAACAGACGGTCACCCAGGGCGGTCGCCCGCTCCCGGCCCGAGCTGGCGTAGACGGTGGGCAGTCCGCGCCGTAGCGGCGCCCGGTCGAGCACGTCGTCGTGGACCAGACTGGCCATGTGAATCAACTCGACCGCGATCCCCGAACGGACCGCAGCCGGGCCTGCCTCCGGGCCGGCGCAAAGCAGGACCAGCATCGGGCGCATGCGCTTGCCGCCCGCGTTGAGGGTGCGGACCGCGTCCCCGGCCAGCCCGGTCTCCCCTTCGACCGCGGCCAGCAGTCCGGCTTCGACCTCCGCCATGCGGGCCGGTAGCCAGTCCCCGGCGGTGTCGGTTACAGCGGTGACCGGCTCCGGGAGCGACCGGTTCCGGGGGGCTTCGTCAGCCGCGCCCATGGCCGAGCTATCTCACCGGACCCCGGAGTGAAGGGCGATGATCCCGCCCGCCATCAAAGTCCAGCGGACATGCCGGAGGCCCCCGGCGTCAAGCTTGCCGGCCAGGGTCTCCGCATCGGGGAAGCTGCGCACCGACTCCGGCAGGTAGGTGTAGGCGGAGGAATCACCCGCGAGCTTGCCAAGCTGAGGCACGATCCGGTCGAACCAGAGGGCGAAAAAGCCGGCCAGGGGCTGGCGCTTTGGCTGGGTGATCTCGAGGATGACCAGGCGACCGCCCGGCACCAGGACCCGGCGCATCTCGCTGATCCCCCGGTCGAGATCAGCCAGGTTGCGGGCCCCGAAGGCGATCGTCAGGGCGTCGAAGGATTCATCCTCGAAGGGCAGGTCGAGGGCGTCGGCCCACTTGAACCGTGCCTGCCTCAGCCCTTCGCTTTTGGCTTTCTCAAGCGCAATGTCAAGCATCGGGCGGGAGAAGTCCGCGCCGGTCACTTCACCTTCCGGGCCGACCCTTTCGGCCAGCATCAGGGCGAGGTCACCGGTGCCGCAGCAAAGGTCGAGCGCCTTCATGCCGGGTTCGAGCCGGGCCCTTTCGGCCGCGCGCGCCCGCCAGCTCTGGTCGAGGCCGGCGGTCATCACCCGGTTCATCCGGTCGTAGACGCCGCTGATCCGGTCGAACATCGAGTTCACCTCGCCGGCAAACTCCTGGTCACCCCGGCGGGGAGGTGCCTGGTTCATGGGGCTACTCTTCGCCGTCGAGCGAAGCGAGGTAGTCGGCGACCTCGTTCAGGTTCTCTTCACCGAGACCCTGGAAGGAGGGCATGATGCCCGGGCCGACCGCGACCGAACGCTTGATCGCTTCCTTCGGGATCTTCGACCCGATGTCGGTCAGGTCCGGACCGAGACCGCCGTGGGCCCCGTTCTCGCCGATCGCGTGGCAGGCCAGACAGCCGGATTCGGCGACGATCGCCTTGCCCTTCTCGTATTGCGGCGAGGTGGCGAGTTCGATCTCGCTGGGCGAGCCGGCCACCGCTCCCTTGTAGGTCAGCAGCGCCATCGCGATGATCACCATGATGCCGGTGGTGGTCGCGATCGGACGCTTCCACGGCACCCGCTGGGGTCCACGGTCATAGAAGGGCAAAAGCAGCAGCAGGACCATGCAGATGGTCGGGATGCCGATCGTGGCGACCGGAACCAGGGCCGGCGGCTTGATCACGCGCAGCAGCTCGAACAGGTAGAAGAAGTACCACTCGGGGCGCGGCGTGTAGGTGGTGGTCGTCGGGTCCGCCTTGGGCCCCTGCTCGGCACCCATGATGATCGACATCGCGACCAGCACGCCGGCGACGATCAGCATCATCACCGAGTCCTTCATGATCGCGTAGGGGAAGAACGGCTTGCCCTTCTTCTTCAGGATCTCGTACTCGCGGAGGTACTCCTCCTTTTCACGGGCGTTCACGAGTTCACCTCCCCTTCGCCGGAAGCCTCGGGTTCGTCCGGGGCGTCAGCCGGATCGGCCGGCGGCTCCTCGGGGGCGGTCTCGTCGGCGGCCGGTTCTTCACTCGGCACTTCGGTCGAAACCTCCTCGACCGGTGTTTCCTCGACCGGGGCCTCCTCGGCGGGCGCCTGGGCTGCCTCTTCGGCGGCGGCTTCTTCGGCCGGGTCATCGGTCGCTACGGCAGCTTCCGTTTCCTCGGCTTCCCGGGCCTCGACCGCGTCGGCTTCGGCCGCGTCAGCTTCCGCCACCGGTGGCTCGGCTTCGGCCACGGCTGCCGCGACGGCACCGTTCACCGGAACCTCGTCGAAATCCTCGCGCGCGACTCCGGCGGTGACCGCCTCCTCCGGACGGGCGCCCTTCGGACGGCCGGCCCGGACCCACGGCGGGGCGGTGGTGCCAAGCTTGACGACGAAGAAGAGGTGGGCGCCGATCAGGCCCGCAATCAGGCCTGGTACGACCATCATGTGGAGGGCATAGAACCTGGAAAGGGTGGTGGCGCTGAAGTCGGGACCGGCCCGCAGGAAGTCCGCCAGGTAGGGGCCGACGACCGGGCCGGAAGCGGTGATGTTGTTGGCGACGATGGTCGCCCAGAAGGACCGCTGGTCGAAGGGCAGCAGGTAGCCGGTCAGACCCATGACGGTGGTCAGGATCAGCAGCACGACACCGATCACCCAGTTCAGTTCCCGCGGGTACTTGTAGGCGCCGAAGAAGAAGGTCCGCGCCATGTGCAGGAAAATCAGGATGATCATCAGCGAGGCGCCCCACTTATGCATGCCTCGCACGAACTCGCCCATGAAGACCTCGTTGGTCATATGGGTGATCGAGGCGTAAGCCTGGGTGGCGGACGGCGTGTAGTACATCGAGAGGAAGACGCCGGTGATCGCCTGCATGGCGAAGATGAACATCGTCGCCGAACCGAGCGTGTAGAACCAGTTGGTTCCCTTCGGCACGTGCCGCGACATCATCGCGGTGAAGATTCCGGTCGCGTTTACGCGCGAATCGACCCAGCCGGCGACGTCGATGCCGGCCTGCGTGCCGTGATGGACCCCGAGGTCCTTGGCCTGGCCCATCCGCTCGCCCCTGGTCGGCTTGGCCACGGCTTCGGCGTCTCCGGACCCGTTGGTCCCGGCTGCTTCGGTCTTCTTTCGCTTGAGCAGGCTCATTCAGATCAACTGCTCGGCGGGGGGAAGGTGGACGGACGGGGCGGGTAGAGGTACTCCCAGATCCCGCCGGTGAACTCGCCGGGGTCGCGGACGCGAACGGCCTTGAGCTGGTTGGTCACCGAGTAGCGGGGACCGAGCTCGACCTGGCCGCCACGGACCCGGGTCTGGAAACGATCGAGCGGACGGACCGGCGGGCCGCCGATGCGCTTGCCCTCGAAGTCGTAGACGCCACCGTGACAGGGGCAGATGAAGTTCTGGGCGGCCTGGACGAAACGGACCGGGCAGCCGAGGTGGGCGCAACGGGTCGAGACGGCGATCACGTCGTTCGGCTCCTCGTTGTACTTCTCGGCGCCGGTGCGGACGTAGGCGGAGGTCTTGCCGGCCTCGCCGATGCCCGGGGTCTCGGTGATCACGACCTGCTTGTAGGTCTCGGCGTTGAAGTCACTGAGCGGGCCGACCGCTTCCCAGCGCTCCTCGCCGCGCTCGAAGAGCGGCGCGACCGCGAACCCGACCACGGGCAGCACGACGGCCGCCGCGGCCACCCCACCGATCGCCTGGCTGGCGACGGTGAAGACATGCCGACGGGTCATCGACTCGCCCTCGAAGTAACCACGGGGCTCACTCGGGGGCAGTTTCACGCGGGGCTCTTCCCCCGACTCGGAATTGTTGTTCAACGGTTCGGACACGCTTCTAGAAATTCGACGGGCGGGAGTCTATTGCAGTCTGCGCCAAGTCGAATTCCCGCCCCAGCCCGTTGGCAGCCGCTGTTTCAATTGACCACTCCCTGACCGCCCTGGCGGCGTCCGTCTGACCCGCCTCCAGGGCCGCCGTCGCGGAACTCAGCTGGTCGTCTTTTCCGCATGCCAATGCGACAATCTGGGCTACCCACAAGGTCTCCGCCAGGTCCGGCCGGCCGGCCGCCTCAAGCTCGGCCGCGACCCGGATCAAATCCGACAGGATTCCTGTGGATTCGAGGTCGTCGAGTTCGGCGAGTCCGCGAATGCCGATCGCGTAGAAGAGATCTCCGGCCAGGAGCGCGAGATCCGGGTCGGGCATCTCGAGGATGCGCGACTCGCCGTAGTGGCAGAGGTAACCCTCGCGAACCGCCTCGACCACGAAGGCGTAATCGCCGGCCCGTTCCGAGGTTCGGGGGCCCGCGGCCGCGAGCTCACCGAAGGCCGAAGCCTGCCCGGGCTCCCTGACCGTCAGGGGTGATCCTTCCTCGCGTACCCGGTCGGCGAGCCGGTCGAGGGCACTCGACGGACTCAAACGACGGCCCTGCGAGGATCGGTGGCAGCCAGGGCTTCCGCGGCTGCCATCAGCGTGCGGTCGATCATGATCTCGTCGTGGGCGAGCGAGACGAACCAGGCCTCGAACTGTGACGGCGGCAGCCAGATCCCGCGTTCCAGCATCGCCCGGTAGAAGGCGGCGTGCCGTTCACGGTCGGTCGCCTTCGCATCCTCGAAGTCCTTGACCGGCAGGGCCGAGAAGAAGAGCGTGACCAGTCCCGGCGCGGAGGCCACGGTGAGGCCATGCTCGTCGGCGAGGTCTTTCAGGCCCGTGACCAGCCGGTCGGTCAGGACGCCGAGCCGGCTGTAAGCCTGGTCGTCAAGGCGTCGCAGGGTGGCCAGTCCCGCGGACACCGCCAACGGGTTTCCGGAAAGGGTGCCCGCCTGGTAGACGTCACCGGTCGGGGCGAGCCTCTCCATCAGCTCGCGCGAGCCGCCGACCGCGGCGGCAGGCAGGCCACCGCCGATGATCTTGCCCATCACGGTCAGGTCGGGAACGATCCCGAACAGCTCCTGGGCGCCGCCGCGGGCCACCCGGAACCCGGTGATCACCTCATCGAAGACCAGCATCGCCCCGGCCCGGGCCGTCGCCTGCCGCAGGAATTCGAGGTAGCCCTCCTCCGGAGGCACGACTCCCATGTTGGCCGCCACGGGTTCGGCGAAAAGCGCCGCCACCTTGTGCTTCTCGAGGGCCTCGGCCACCGCCTCGCGGTCATTCCAGGGGATGACCACGGTGCCGGCCGCCTGGGCTTCGGGGATTCCGGGGCCGGAAGGAATGCCGTGGGTCGCGACCCCCGAGCCAGCTTCCGCCAGCAACCCGTCGGAGTGGCCGTGGTAGGCGCCGGCGAACTTGACCAGCACCTCGCGACCCGTGGCCGCCCGGGCCAGCCGGGCCGCCGTCATCGCGGCCTCGGTTCCCGAACTGGTCATGCGGATCATCTCGACCGAAGGCATCCGCTCTGCCACCTCTTCGGCCAGTTCCACCTCGAGCTCGGTTGCCGCGCCAAAGCTCGTTCCCCGTCCGGCCGCCTCCTCGATCGCCGCCAGGACCTCGGGGTCGGCGTGGCCGAGGATCATCGGCCCCCAGGAACTCACCCAGTCGAGATAGCGGCGGCCTTGCCGGTCGAGCACTTCCGCGCCTCTGGCGGATTCGATGAAGACGGGGTCGATCCCGACCTGGCCCATCGCCCGGACCGGTGAATTCACCCCTCCCGGCAGGACCCGGCGGGCCCGCTCGAATAGCTCCTCGTTGCCGGCCCGTCCGGCAGCCGCCTGTGCCGCCGCGGCTTTCGCCTTCTCCTCTTCCCGGTATTCGACCTCGGAACCGGTCTCGGCCAGCGGGCTGCCGTCGCCGCGTACCTTGATCGTGACCTTGTCGGGGGCGCCCCGGCTCAGACCTGACATCCGCTTCTCCTCACAATGAAACTCCTCACGATTCAGCCAGCCACGCGGCTGCTTCCCTGGCGAAGTAGGTGACGATGAAATCTGCTCCGGCCCGCCGGATCGAGACCAGTGATTCAAGGGCCGCGGCCCGCTCGTCGATCCAGCCGTTGGCCCCGGCCGCCCTGATCGCCGAGTACTCGCCGGACACCTGATAGGCCGCGACCGGGGCGCCGGTCTCGTCCTTGACCCGGCGGACGATGTCGAGGTAGTGGCCGGCGGGTTTGACCATCAGCGCGTCGGCGCCCTCCTCGAGGTCGAGCTTCGCCTCGCGGACCGCTTCGTCCGAGTTGGCGGGGTCCATCTGGTAGCCCCGACGATCACCGAAAGCGGGGGTTGATTCGGCCGCCTCGCGAAACGGCCCGTAAAACGCCGACGCGTACTTGGCGGCGTAGGAGAGGATCGCCGTGTCGGGGTGGCCTTCCTCGTCGAGCTGGTAGCGGATCGACCCGATCCGGCCGTCCATCATGTCGCTCGGCGCGACGATGTCGGCCCCGGCCTCCGCATGGGAAATTGCGGTCCGCGCCAGCAACTCGACCGTCACGTCGTTGTCGACCTGCCCGTCGCGGACAAATCCGCACTGGCCGTGATCCGTGTATTCGCAAAGGCAGACGTCGGTGATCACGATCAGGTCCGGGTGGCTCTCCTTCAGGGCCCGCACCGCCATCTGGACCACGCCCTCGTCGTCGTAGGCCCCGCTGCCGGCCTCGTCCTTCTCCGAGGGAACCCCGAAGAGCAGCACCGCCGGAATCCCGGCCGCCTGAATCTCCCCCGCCTCCTCGACCAAAGCGGCGATCGAGAACCGGTTGACCCCCGGCATCGACTCGACCGGTTCGCGCAGGTCGGTGCCGGCCGTGACGAAGAGCGGCTGGATCAGGTCGGCCGCCGACAGGCCGGTTTCACGAACCAGCCCGCGGAGGGCCGGGGTGCGGCGCAGACGGCGCAGGCGGGTACTCGGAAAGCTCATAAGTCCAGTCTAGAAGTACTTCAGGCTGAGCCCCTCCCAACCATCAGTTGTCTCGAATGGGAGGGGCGGGTTCCTCGTGGAGGGCGGGTCGGACCCCGCCCGACTTGCAGTTAAGTCAAAAACGGCGTAGGGCGAGGCCGGCCAGCGCTCCGTAGGCGGCGGTGAGGATGACCAGGTGGAGGAGGGGGAGCCAGAGGGTTGGGCCGGAGATCTCGAGGCCGCCGGTGATCGCGTCGAGGGTCGGGCGGAAGGGGAAGATCGCGCTGACCAGGTTGATCGCGGTTTCGATCACCGGGCCGACCGCGTCGTCGGGAACCAGGGAGAGCAGGGCAACCGGCAGGCAGATCATCACCGCGGCCAGGGTCGCCGCCCGCACCTCCCGGGCCGCGGCACCCAGCGCCGCGCCGCCGGCCGAGAAAGCCGCCGCGCCGAAGATCAGGGCGAGCAGCCAGTAGGGCGCTCTCCCCCACTCGATCCCGACGAACAGCCCCAGCCCGGTCAGCAGAATCAGGGCCACCACGAAGCCGACCACGGTTCCCAGACCGACCTTGCTCACGAGGATCTGGCCGCGGCTGACCAGACCGGCGGTG
>ERZ724503.272-NODE-272-length-20431-cov-5.147036_pt1 | contig 20431 bp, 20 predicted proteins | sample MGYA00376036_ERZ724503 | MGnify/ENA primary metagenome ERZ724503 (study PRJEB28724, sample SAMN07190885) | wastewater metagenome | isolation source: influent of sewage treatment plant in Hong Hong | place: Hong Kong | collected 2016-03-17 ...
CGATCTTCGTGGGCCGTGTCCACGGCGAACATCACGGGTGCGGTCGATTGCTCGACGGACTCCAGCAGCCGCACGTTCACCACAACCAATCTCAAGGCGCGCGGGCGGATTTTCGACCCTCAGAGAACGATCACCTATACCAACGGAATCGCCGTGGACGATAGCGTGCGAGAGATTCAGGCGTCCTAGCGAATAATTTTTTTCTCTTTCTTCCGTTCTTGCCATAACAACCGCATTCAGTGCGGTTGTTTCTTTTCACTTCGCCATACGCTTGTATCTTGCAAGTATGGCGAAGGTCTTTAAGAAGTCGATCCTATCCGTCGGACTTCACAAAGCCCCTGATGGCGAAGTGGAGGTCACTCCTTCGCGCATTCAGCATTGGGTGCGCGAGTTCCGGCGCATGAAAGACGCGGGGCTGGTAGTGCCGATTGATTGGGACCACGGTTCGCGGATGGAAGACCTGTCCCCCGTCTCGCTCTCGCAGTTCAAAAAGCGCACGTCGCAAAACACCGTGGGGCGACTGGTGGACGTGCGCCCCTCGCCGGATGGCCGGAGCGTGGAGTTCTACCACGAACTGCGCACGCCCAAGGCGATCGAGCAAGCCGAACTGAACAACGTCTTCGTCTCGCCGGTGATTCTGCCGTCGTTTCGCGACGGGGCGGGAAATGAATATCACGACCTGATCGGGCACGCGGATTTAGTCGTGTACCCGGTGGATCATACACAGAGCGAGTTTGAACCCGTGGAGCCAGGAACCATCGCCATGTCGCTACGTCAAGCGTCCGATAGCCAAGCAGTGAGGATGGGTTCGGACGATCCCGCCGACGGATTTTTCACCAAGGGCGGGAAGGTAATTCCCATCACCGTCGGCGGCAAGGAATACCTCGACGACGACCACCAGCCCGCCAAACCGAGCAAGAAGTTCAAGGGCGCCAAAGGGAAAAAGAAACGCAAGGGGAAACGCATGTCTATCAACCCAAAGGCGGTTCGCATGTCCGACGGCGACCGGCGCGATGAGGACGAACTTGATGAAGAACTTGAGGACGAAACCGACCTCGAAGGGGGCTACGAAGACGACGACGACGACGATGACAAGGTGATTGTCATGGAGGACGCCCCTCCTCCCGAGCCGGTTCCCGACGTCGCCGCGCCGAACATTCGCGGGCTGCTGTCCGCTTTGGCGTCGCACAACATCATCCTTCCCGGCGACACGGACGCCAACAACTTCTTCGACCGCTTGCACGCGGCTTTGCTGACGGCTTCCGCACACAAAAAGGAGCAGGAGCAAGCGCCGCCGGAAGAACCCGAGCAACCTCCCGCCAAAGTCGTGGACGACACCATGGGCATTTCGCAAATGAGCCTCCAGGCGAAAGCCGCCTACAACTACGCCGACCGACAGCACCGCAGCGGCGTCCAGAAGAAACTCAAGTCGCTTTTGGAAGCCGGGCAATGCACGCCTGCCGAGTATCGCGACTGGGAGCAGCAGGCCCGAGCCGTGAAGCTCAGCCTGGGCGCCAACGGCGAGCCGACGCCTTCCAAGGTGGAAGAGTTCATCAAGTCGCGCGAGGCGGTTCCCAAAGGGACGTTCTGGAGTTCCGAGACGCGCACCCGCATGTCCGCCGTGGTCAATCCTCCGGCGGCTTTGCGAGGCGACTTGACCCCCGAAGAAATCAACGACGTGGCCGGCTGGGCGCTGGGCGTCCGCAAGTAAGCGTTAGTTCACTTTGTCGCGCAGTCCCGCGAGGGACGGTGAGCGGCGGGTTTTCAATCCGCCGCATTTTTCAAGGAAAATCCTATGAGCACCGGAATGGGCGGCTGGGGCATCCCCGGCATTGGCAGCGAAATCTCCGTTGCCGAATCGGAATTACTCTGGGGCGCCGGGCAAGCGCGCAACGCCGTCCTCTGGCAAAGCGGCGTGTTTAGCGGAGCGATCCGAGACGCAGGCAACACCCCGACAACCGTGATTCGCCCCGGCTTGCTGGTGGGGAAACTCGACTCTAACGGCAAGTACGAAGAGTGGGACGCCGACGCTGCGGACGGCACGCAAAACCTGGCGGGCGTGCTGGACGTGGAGCTGAGGGCGCAGGACTTCAACGCCACGAACGCGGACCGCGCGTACGCCGTGATGGTGGCCCGCGCGCCTCTCAAGGCGCGTAAGCTTCTGATCCAAGGCGCGGCTTTGGTGGGGCACGTCGATGAGTACTTGGCGCGTCGCCAACTGCATTACGCCGGGTTCGTGCTGGACGACGATCCCTTCGGCTATCTGACCGGGCTTGTGCCTCGGTTCGCCTCGGTCACGGGAGTGACGGACACGCTGACCGCCGCGGAGAACGGGTCGTTTATCGCCTACTCCAACGCGGCCTCGGTCACGGTCACGCTGCCGGCCATCAAGCCGGGTCTGGAATACACCCTGATTCGCACGGGCGACGAAGAGTTCATCGTCGCATCGGGCGAAGGGGATAACGTCATCGCGGGCAATGACCTGTCCGCCGATTCGGTCACGTTCACCACGGCGGGCGAGCATTTGGGCTGCACGATTCGCGTGCGCTCGATTTACGTCGGCACGGCGCTCAAGTGGCTCATGGACATTGTGACCGTCCCCTTGGGCGTGGGCCTGGACGCCTGGACCTACTCAATCGCCACCTAAGACGGGTCAACCGTCTGGATTCAACCACGCAATAGGAACTTTCCTCGATGGCCGGTTATCTCGACATCTTACGACCTCAAATACTGACGCAGGTCGTGCGGCAGGTGGTGGCGTCCGCCGACCCCATTCTTTCCTTTATGGGCTTTCAGCCTGGCGGCTCGAACGAGAAATTCTACGGCCACGGACGCGAGGGCCTGTATCACGTCTTCGACGACACCCGCCGCGTGGGCAAGATGCGGGCGCCGGGCACCGCCGCCGGGCGCTCCAGCAAGCAGCCCATGAAGCAGGTGCCGTTCGTCTATCCGCGCATGCACGACAGCATCTCCTTGCCGTCGGAATACTTTCATAACATCGGCAAGATTGACGATCCGCGCCTGCGGGACGAGGCGGGGAAAGACATGATCATGCGTCAGACAAACACGATCATTCGCAAGGCGGCGAACTTCCGCATTGCTTTGACCGTGGGCATGCTGCGCGATTCGCTCTACGTCCATCAGGAAGGGGACGACTGGCAGCTTAACTACACGTCCAGCGGCGCGGCGTTTCAAATCAGCTTCGGCGTGCCGTCGGGCAACAAAAGCCAACTCAACATGACCAGCCGCTCCGGGACGTCGATCCACGGCGGCAGCATTATTGACGTGCCTTGGTCGAGCAGCGGGGCGAATATCCCCTTGCACTTCGCCAAGATCAATCAAGCCCGAAGCGCTCAAGGCGTGGGGCCGGTGCGCCACGTCCATCTGGGCAGTCAGATTTGGCAACACGTCATCAGCAACGACTACCTGTCCGCGCAAGCCGGCATCGCTAACCCGCCTTTTTCAACCTATCAACGCGAAGTCGGCAAGCGCCCGGACGGCTCTCCGTTGCACGAGTACGTCGGCAAGTTCAACGCGCTGCCGGGCGTGGATTGGCATATCAGCGACGAAGGCTTGGACCTCTGGGACGCGGCGAACGACGTCTATGCGTTCCAGACGCATTGGGGCAACGACAAGGTGGTGTTCATGGGCGAACCCATCGGCACCGACAAGTATACGTTGTCGCAAGGCTCGGAGCCGATCGCGGAATACGACGGCGGGCCGGAGACGGTGCGCGTGGGCGTGTCGAGTTGGTCGAAAAAGACCAGCAACCCCACGGCCACGGAAGTCTATGTGCTCGACAACGCGTTGGGCGTGGCGCACGACCCCTACGATTTGGCGATCGCCACCGTCACCGGCTTCTAAACCTCACGGGAATCACGGAATTTAATCATGGCGACTCCTTGGACGCGGCGCACGCCGCAGATTGCCGAACGGCCCGCGGCGAACTTGCCGCAGACCGCCGACGTCGCGCTCTTCCGCATCACCGGCGGCAAGGTGCGCGTACTCGGCATCTACGGCGAAGTCACGACGGCGATTCAGAATCAAGCCAACAACACGAAGATCAAATTCAACCCCGCCGGCGTGGGCGCGGATGTGGATTTGTGCGCGGTGTTGGATATCGCAAACGACGCGGTGGGGCAGATTTACTCGATTGTGGGCGTGCTGGCCACGGCGATGAAGTCTACGACGCTGTGGGTTGTGGCGCCGGCGGATGACATTCCCGCGCAGGGGCTGACGCTCGGGCCGGGGGATATCGAGCTGGACTGCGCCGCCAGCAATACGGGGCAAGTCAAGTGGACGCTGGTGTACGAACTGATTGACACAGGCGCAAACGTCGCGGTGGTCTAATGGCGCTCTTGTCGGTGGTCTATACGAGCGAAGCCGCCATGACGCGGTACCTTTCCGCGGCGGGGCTGGAGGCGTTCACCGACCACGAAGAAAGCGGTTCGTTGGACAGCGACGTTTTACACGACTGCATCAATCAGGCGACCGAGGAAATCGACGGTTACGCGCGCCAGCGATACACGCAAGCGGGACTGGCCGGCAGCAACTTGATTCAGCAATGGGCGACCACCTTAGCCTGCTATTTTCTTTGCTTGCGCCGCGGCAATCCGCCGATTGACTCCTTGCAGATCGCCTATGACCGGCTGCTAGACCCGGACAAGGGGTTGTTAGTGCGTCTCGCGCAAGGCAAGTACAACCTGCCGGGCGTGGCGCTAGGGTTCGACCCGCGACCGAGTTGGAGCAACCTGCGGATTGACCGGCGGTTCCCCAATAGCCAGACGCGCGTTGTGCGAGCCAATAGCAGCGATTCGCCAAGCGTATTGGGTCAGGACCACACGATAGAAACGCACTGGGATGGCTAGGGTCTACTTTCGCGGCTCCCGAGCGATGGCCAAGGGCGTGGCGCAGCGCCTGGTGAACATGCTCACCGGACGCGAACCGGATTCTCTGGGGATCGCACAAGGAGTGCATACGACGATTGGCTTCGCGGCGTTGACGGATATCCAAGAGGACTTTTTACGCAAGGCGCGCGGAGGCGTGGGCGAGGACGGGGTGAAGTGGAAGCCGCTTTCCCCCAAGACGCTGGCTTATTCGCGACGCTTCGGGCCGGGAGAACAAGCGCGGTTGAAACGGGGGGCGGGATTAGGCCCGCATCACCGGCATGGGCCGGGGGACTCCAAGGGGCTGTTGACCAAGGAGCAGCTTACGCGCTGGAGGAAGATTTACGGCGGGGTGCTGAATCGCCTATTGGCGTCGATGCCGGAGAAGGCGGCGAAGGCGCGGGCGGCGCAGATCGCTTGGGCGAAACTGAAAGCCGAGGGCGCTAAGACGAAACTGGAGGTGTTCGGCAACCGTCCGCATGAGATTTTGAGGGACACGAGCATTTTGCTCAACAGCCTTTCGCCGGGGCAGTTGGGAGGGGGCGATGGAAACCTCAGTTACCGACCGCCTTCGGGCGACGGCGGCGACCAGCAGGTGTTTCAAACCTTGGCGAACGGGGTGATTGTGGGAACGACGGTTCCTTACGCGGAGGCGCACCAGAACGGCGACCCGGCAAGGAACTTACCGGCGCGTCCCTTCCTTCCCGTGGGTCAGGTCCCCGACGCGTGGGAGCAACGCTGGCTGGACGCGGCGAATCAAGCTTTGGCGATTGGCGCGAAGCGATTGTTTGAGGCGGCATGAGAGCGGCGGAAAAAAACCTGCTAATCGCCGTGCGCGACCGCTTGCGAAGCGTGAACGACTGGACGGATGAGCAATGCCAGGTGGAGCACGATGAAGTCGCACCCGCCGTGGCGGGCAATCTATACGTGGTGGTGATGACGGGCGGCTGGACTCCGGGGCCGAGACACCGGACCAGCGGAGGCGTGAGCGACTTGATTTATTCGGTGGACGTGAGCGTAGCCAAGCGCGTGGCGAACGTTCCCAAAGACCGATTGCGCAACGTATTCCTGCACAACCTCGATAGTCTCGATGAGGAGCTAGACAAGGTTTACCGGGTAGTGGATTGGGGCGGCGAGCCGGACGAGGACGGCGATTATCCGCTGATGCGACTGGCGAACGCTTTGATTTTGGAAGAGACGGGTTCGGAGCAGGGTTTTGTGGAGCCGCTCAAGTTTTCGTCGATTGAGCGCCGGCCTCGGATTGTGGGCGGGGAGTTGTTCAGCGCGAAATCGGGGCAACCTCAGGTCGGCATGGTCCGCACGATGAGTTTTACCGGCGCGCGGCGCATCACGCACAAGTAACGCACATGGCTTATACGCACACTCCCCTACAGCAAGTCATCGAATCGGGGATTGCCCCGGTTGCGAAGCAGTATTCCGCTTCCGGCCGCGTAAGCCTCAACGAGACGGTGGCGGACGACCAGACCAACTTCCAGTTGTCCTTCGCGCTGGACGTGTCGGCGGTCAAATCGTTCATCCTGCAATCGGATGTGGATTGCCTGGTGGAGACGAACGACGGCAGCACCCCGGACGACACGATTAGCCTTAAGGCGGGCGTTCCCTATGTCTGGAACACCGACTCCTACAACGCATTTTTGTTCACCGAGGATATCACTGCCTTGTTTGTGACGACCGCGGACGGCGCGGCGAACATACAGTGCGAAGCGCTGATAGACGTGACCCCGTAATCATGGCTGGAATCACCATTCCCCGAGACCGCACGACCCGGCAGCCGGTGCGAGGCTATTGCCTCAACCCGGCGTGCCTGGAGGACTCTGCGGATTCTCGATATGAATTTTGCGTGGAGCATGACAAGTTTGCGTGTCCCAAGTGCGGTTGCGATACGCCGCCGCGCGTGGGCGTGCTGGTGCTGACGCATTTGCTGATGGACGATCCTCAGGGACGTATTCGGGGCAGCGGCGGGGCGCGATACCGCATGGCGTGCGATCCCAAGCGGGCGCACCTGGCGACCGAGAGCAACCTGGAGGCGGCCACGGGAGACGCTTACGTGGCGAACTGTCCGGGGTGTCTTGTGGAGTACGAACGACTAAGGGCGCCGGCGCTCCGTGGCTATGCGTTTTTCTCCAAGCAGGAATAACCGAGCGTGCGTAAGTCACGCTTCACATAAGGAGCAATCCCTTGGCGTTCTTGGCTGGAAGGTATACGGCGACCTTTAATTCGCTGGCGTGCGGTCAAACCGCAGACGGCTGGCGTCCTTCGCATCAATTCTTCAAGCGGCTGATTACGGGCGATGCGTGGGCGCAGGCGCCGCAGGATGCCGTGTATCAGGGCGCCGAGTTTTTGATTGGCGGACGACTGATCGAGTACGACGCGGCGGCGGTGGCGTCGGCGATGTGGCCCTATAACGCGACCAAGTGGACTATGGGCGTGGTGGGGCGCACCGACGTCGGTTCGTCGCTAGTGAAATCCCTGGTGTTGACGGCGGTGGCGGGCACTCCCGCCGCTTCGACTCCCGCCACGCTGACGATCCCCCGGGCGATTCTCCAAGAGGGGTTCCCCGTGGAACTGCTGTTCGCCCCGGATTTACGGGAGGTTCCTCTGCGGTTCCGCGCTTACCCTGACTCTTCGACGGGGGTATTCGCCACGGAAACCTGATGGCCAAAAGCAGCCTTGAAATCGTACTGGTGGACGAGGGGAGCGGCGCTGCGGAGGGCGCTGCTCCTGTTGTTTCCGGGTCAACGTTGCCTGCCGCGACCCAGCCGGAAACAAGCGCGCCTTCCGCGCCGGTTTCCTCCCCCGACACGGCTCCCCCGCCCGTCGGCGATACTGCGGCGCCTGCCGCGCAGCCAGACTCCACTCCCGATGGCGCAGCGCCGCAGATCGCCGCGGACCGACCCGAGAAACCCGCGCCGGAGCCGGAAGACTCCCGAGACGTAAGCGGCAAGTTGTTGCGTGCGGTGGACTTGCTGACAAGCGCCGTGGGGCTGGGCGGGTTGACGTCGCAAATCAAGTCCGCCGTGGATATGTTCGCCACGGTCAAGGGCGCGCTGGATGCGTTCTTCATGCCGCGCCTTGCGCCCGAATCCGCCGCGTCGTCCGCCGAATCGCCGACGGGAAAGCCAAGCGACGCGACCCCCTTACCACCCCCGGCGCCCGAGACGGCGGCGCCGGAAGTCAAGGTGGAAGTCGCCCCGGCGGAGATCCCCGAGACGCAGGTTCACGTTGCACCGCCGCAAGTCTCCGCGCCGGAGGTCAAAGTAGACGCTCCTCGGGTGGAAGCGCCGGAGGTGCGGGTAGACGCTCCCCAGGTGGAGATTCCCAAGCAGGAAGCTCCCCAGCTTCCCGATATCAACCTGCCGGAGCCGAACGATAGTCAGGTTGATCCTCTTCCCGCGTCGATGCCGTCTGCGGGAAAGCCTGTTCCGGCGCCCGTCGCCGCTCCGGCTTCTTCAAGCGCAGGCGCGGGCGTTAGTAGCGCGGTGGCGGCGGCGGTGAATCCGGTCACTGTCGCGTTGGCGGGCGTGACGGTGGCGGCGGTGGGTACGGGCGTGGCGCTCAAAAAGATGAGCGACGTGTTCCACGCGGAGGCGCAAAAGCTCGAAGGCTATTCCACCGAGGTAGCGGCGGCTAGCGCGGAGAACGAGGTCCGTCAGGAATTGGCGATGCTGCGCCGGGCCGAACAGATCGGTCCGCAACTGGCGCAAGCGGAGAAACTGCGCGGGCGATTTGAAGAGGCGATGAGCGACGCCTGGACGAAAATCCTCGAAGTGCTGTTGCAGATTTTTGAAGCATTCTCGCCAATTTTGTCAAGAATTCCTGCGGCCATCGACGTTTTTACGAGCTATCTCGACCTGCTGAACGCTCGCTTTGACCAGTTGATTGCGGTGCTAACGCCGATGACCAAAGAGGACGACTTGGCGGCGGCGCGTCGCGCCAGCGAAGCAACCGTGCGACTTGGCAAGGCTTTTGAAGAATTCCTCAAGGGTCAAGAGGACGAAGAGGAGCCGGCGATTGACCCGTTCTTTGAGCAATTTATGAACTCCGGGCCGAAAGCGCCTCAGCCGGTTGCACCGATCCCCATGCCGGCGATTGGCGGAATTTAGCGCAGCGCATAAGCAACGCCTGCGGCCACTCCCAATCCAGCCGCAGCAAAGAGGACGGCGGCGCCGAACACGACGTCGATGACGGTAAGCCCCAGAGGCGAGCCGGAGAGTTGGAACGCTTCAAAGGCGGACCAGCCGAGAAAGCCCAAGGCAAACCCCGCCGCACCGCCGATCAAGGCGTGCTCTCCCATCGACTTCTTCTTGACTTTCCTGGCAGGCAGCTTGGAGGTTCGCGGGGGCGCATAGGGCGATGCCGGCGCCGCAACCATGACGGGTGGACTCACCGGCGGCGGCTCAACCAAGACGCTGGCGCACTTCGCGCAGCGCTCCACGGACTGAGCATAGAACGAGTTGACCGGGTTCGCCGCGCCGCAATGCGGGCAAGAGATGGTTTCCATGGGGATTGCTCGTCAGTGAGCGGTTATTCGGGAATCAAGTCCTTCCACGAAATCCCTAACGCTATGGCGATCCTTTTGAGCGTACTAATCGTTGGCTCGCTCCGGCCTGATTCGATGTGAGACAACGCGGCTTGAGTAAGGTCGGCTTGCTTCGCCAGTTCGCCTTGCGTGAGTCCCGCCCGCAAGCGCGACTCCCGAATCAACTTGCCGATTTCGCCTTTCGCCATCGTCGCCTGCATTCGCTTTGCCTCCAGAGGCGATGATATACCACACTATAAAAAATGGCAACAAAAGCCTTGCAAAGTCCGATATAGTATTGTAATATTCAGGGGTACAAATTGGGGGTCGCGATGCTTGCAACATCCGACCCCCTGGCAATCACCTTGGATTAGAAGGGACTGCGATGATTACTCTAGCGACTGCGCGTCCGTCGGGCAATTACCTCGTGCAAGGCTTTGACTCACGCTATGGGGTCGAGCAAGAGCACCGCTGCGAATCTCTCGACGACGTGGCGTACTGGCTCGCCACGAATGACTACGAATGGACGGGTAAGGGGTTCTTTCGCCAGTTCCACGGCAAGACCTTGCTGGCGCAGGTTTCAGACGGGTTCGGTCCGCTCTCCCCCGATGCGTTGCGGGTGTCGCTCCTGCCTCGCTATGCTCGTGAATCGTGCTTGACGTAATTCGGCGTGGTGGCCGCCAGCCGTCGCTCTTGGGTGGGAGCGGCGGCTTTTTTTATTCCAATCCTTCCGTTCGTTCCGTTCGTTCCGTAATCTTTTTCGAGTTCCCCGTGGAAAAACGTTACGGCTTTATGATGGAGTGAGAAATTCTATCTCCATCGTGACGATATGCCGCAGCTTCTGCCAGCCAACGGGGTCTTGCGCTACAACGGCTATACCTTCGACGGGGCCGTTCATGTCAACGTATCGTCCAAGATGGTGCAAGACGAAGCCTCGCGCACCGTCCTCTACCACGAAATCACCATTAGCGTGCAAGCCGTGGTGGCCAACACTTCGGGCACTGACGGCGACCTTCACGCCTTGCGTCGTCAGCTTGGCGAGCAAGGCAAAGCGCTTATCTTCACCAGTCACGGATTCGGCAATGATTTGGTGGTCAACTCCGGCGGCGTGCGCGATGTGCGCTGGGGGCCTAAGCCCCAGGTGATTAGCTGGACGCCCATCGGCGCGGGCAACGCTTGCGAAGTGGAATGGCAGGTCACAACCTGCGTGCCCTTGTGCGAAATGTCGCCCTATCCGCGCTTTACGGGCGTCATGTCGATTAACTACAGCGTGAGCTACGCGCTGGACGAGAAGGGGTACACTACGCGCACGATTAGCGGACACCTATTGATCGCCCAGACGCGCAACGGGCGCAACGTCCCCGACTCCGCCGACCGCTATCGTCACCTCATCGCCCCGCGCCAACCTCTGGGGTACCATCGGACGTACCATTGGGACACGTCCGCCGACAAGAGCCGCCTGGATTTCACGATCACCGATACCCAAAAGCAAACCCACAACGCCTACCCTCCCGGCGTGGTCGAGATTCGCGGTTCGCATCGCGTCAGCTACTCGCGGCGCAGCGGGTTTTTGAAAAATCGTATCAATCTTGATATCGAAATGGCCGCGGATCGGTCCATTCTCGAAGCCTATCAAATCATGCTCAACATCGTGGGACGCCGCCGCGCCGCGGCGACCACCAACGGCAAGGTGGTGTTCATCGAAGACGTCTCGGTAGACGAGGACTTATTTTCTCGCCGCGCCGGGTTCTCCATTGGCTACCGTCTGACCGGAAGCGTCAAGGATATTCTCACGGGGACGGGACTCTGGACGCCGCTCAACTACAACTGGACGCAGTGGGCGCTGTCCATGGCGCCGACCTTCAACGACCGTGGCCACTCCGGGCTGTCCCACCAGCCGGCGTCCGATGCGATTATCGACCTGTGCGGCTCGGCCAACACGATTCCTTGGGATTTGCAGAACAACACGCTCACGGCGCGGCCAAGACCGGCGGGCAGGGGACTGCGAAACGTCAAGCCCGATCCGGCGCAATCGTGGCTCCAATATCAAAGCTCCGTCGAAGTCCAGCGGCAGCGACCCGTGTCGCGTCAATCATCGCTCCAACCAAGGGACTTGGAGGCGCTTCCCTGGAACCCGAACGACGACGCGGGCGCCAACTATCCCTTGCGCGGCGGCGATGACGACGTGATTCAGGAGGGCGGCAGAAGCCGCTATTCCGCCGTCTTTCGCGGCTACGCCTACCGCGTGGGCTACGAGATTCCCCGCCCCGCCGTCGTGTCGATTGGGCAGCAGCCCGCGACGGAGATTGACGGACGATTTGAACAACGGCAAGTCGGTGAATCTCTAGGCGTGCCAGTCTACGCCGCCGCCTGGGAAATCCGCTACGCCCTTCCGAATTCCCCCGAGCGCACCGCCCCGCCCGTGAACGTTCACGACGGACAAGGCGCAGTGCTGATTGCGAGATAACCCATGCCTGACTCCCTATCGCTAACCGACGGCGTGTTGCGTTTGACTGTGCGGCGATCCGAAGGCGAGACGCAGCACGAACTTGATTTGCTTGTGGTCAAGCTGACCTGCGAGCAATGCGAAAACCGCCACGCCTTGGAGCGGACCAAAGATGACCGGGTGGTTCCCACGCCGGAGTTCTTGCAAGACCTGGCCAGCGCCTTGACGGAATTGGGGTTGGAAGGGTGTACGCCGACGCTGGCTTGGCAGGTATGGATCGCCGTCGGCAACGCCATCGGCGAGCTAAAAAAAAACATGAGTTAGACGCCGACCTGGCGTTCTGGTTTCACGTCAACCCGAGCCAGCTTACGCCCCTGGAGAAAATCGGCTACCGGGCCAACCTGGAACGGGTCAAGGCGCAGCAGAGAATCCATTTGGGGCTGTATGACGAAGCGAATTATGAGGGCGTGTACAAACTCTATCTCCTGGCGTATGGCGATGAGCGACTAGCGCAGCGGGCGAAGGCGCGGGCGCTGGATGCTTACGTGGACCAACGAATCAAGCAGGCGGGGCAGTGAAACAAAACGGCAAGCCTATTCGGGCGACTCGGCAACGCCCCAGAACGACGGGATACCAGCCGACTTATCACGTCTGGGGCAACCGTCCGCGCGACCTGCCGCAGTTCACCTATCACACGATCCGGGCCATGCTCCTGGATTCCGCCGTGCGCAAGTGTCTGGCGATTCGCCGGGCGCCTCTGTACGGTCTGGAGTTCGCGTATCAGCAAGGGGATAAGTGGATTCCCGGCGTGGAGGCGCGCAAGCCGGAAGTCGCCAAGTTCGTCATGCGGCAACTCAAGCGGATTTGGGACGGAGAACTGGAAGGGATTCTTTCTGCGGACGTGTGGGGCTGGAGCGCCGGAGAAATCACCTATCGCCTGAGCGATTACGGCCTGGTGGAAATCGACCGATTGCTTCCGCGCCACGCTTGCGATACGCGCGCTATGGAGCGAGACGGGGAGCTTTGCGGCGTGCGGTTCGATCGGGTTGTCGGGTCCGAGAAGGGATATGTTGACCTGGAGTTTCCGCATTGCTGGTGGCACAGCTACAACCCCGAAGCCGGGCGGTATTACGGCCAATCGTGCTTTTTGGGCGCTTATTCGCCGTTCGCCGACAAATGGTTTAACGGCGGGGCGACGGATGTACGTCGGCTGTTTATGCACAAGGACGCCTACGGGGGCGTCGATATCGCGTATCCCGAGGGGATGACCCCTGTTGCACAGCCGGATGGGACCATACTGGAGATTCCCAACCGCGACATTGCGCGGCAGATGGCTGAGCAGATTCAAGCCGGGGGAGTCACAACGCGCCCTTCGCAATTCGGGGCGGACGGCGCGGAGTTGTGGAAAATCACCCGCGCCACCGTGCCCGCGGCGCCGTCGCATATCTTGCAGTACCCCAAAGACCTAGACGACGAGATTGCGGAGGGCATGGAGGTTTTCGGCGACCTGGACGGCGGCGGGGAAACGGGTTCATGGGCGGGCAAGCGCGTCACGGCGGCGGCCTTTTACGGCTCGGAAGATCGCTGGGCGCTGGCGGTGTTGCGCGACTTGCGAATCCAGGTCTTGGAGCCTCTGGTGCTCTACAACTTCGGCAAGGCGGAGGAGTTCAACGTCTCGCATAAGCCCTTGGCTTTGCAAGCCATGGAGCAGCAGAGCAACGCCGGGCCGGGTCAGCAACCGGGGCAGCAAGGACAACCGCCAGGACCGCAGACGCAAGGCCAGTCCGGTCAGCAATCTTATCAGGCGCCGCAAAAGATGAGCTTGGAGGCGTCGATTGGCCGAGGCGAGGAAAGCGCTGAGCGCATTGTTCGCATGGCGCGAGAGCAGGCCGAGAAAAAGACCGGCTATCGCTGGATCACCATTGGAGGCTCACCCGGAGAGAAGGGCGAGCACGAAGGCGGAACGCGCGTCGCGATTAACGCTGACGGGGAAATCGTAGCGGGACCGAAGGCGCTGGAAGGGAGGAAGGTCGGCGAACTCGATCAGGACGTGGCGGGTACGAAGAAGGATAAGCGGAAGGATGCGAAGCCGCCGGGGGAGAAGAAAGGCAGTTCTCCAGACGGCGACCCCACAGAACAGCCAGCACGTCCTGACTCCCCCATGGGACGGTTGGCGGATGTCGTTTCTTCGATGTCCGACGGCGCAAAGCGGGCTATGTCTGCGCCCCTCAGCAATATCGGCATTGATGACCCGGAGAACCTGGACGAATTGGCGTCGCATACCTTGGAGGACGACGGGCAGGCTCGCGCCATGCGGGAAATCGGCTTTGCGATGAAGGACTACCCTGAGCATCGTCAAGAGCTTGAGAAGGCGATGGAGGCGTTCGGGGCGAAGCGACACGGAGAACGCGGGGGAGTCACGGAATTCGATGGGAGTCATCAGGAAACCGAAGACGATGTTCGCCCTGGAGACGCCGTTGAGGTTGTTCACCCAGCGTGGTCGTACAAGAGCGAAGACGGATTTGACACGCTCGCTGTTCCTGCGGTGGTCAAGAGAGCATCGGCCCCCACAGACCAGAGGGCGGCGCCGGGGGAGAAGGAATCGCCGTTTAATGCCGATGGAAAGGAAAGTCCAAAAAAATCAGACAAGCCTATTGCATCGAAGTCCGAAAATGTTAGACTAGAGGAGTCGGAAGATTCAACCTCTAGTTCTCAGGAGAAAGCGATGCAAACGAGCAGCCCCCACGTCCAGAGTCTCATTGAGCGAGCGAACAAGACTCTTTCCAATAATCCCGGCGATGCTGGATGGAAGAAGGTCAAGGACGTTCTGAGCAGTCTGTCGCCGGGAGAACTAGAGAAAATCGAAGCCTACATAGGAGAGGAGGGGGCTTCGACGAAGAAGCGAGGAGGGCGCATCGCCGACCGCATCCGAAGCGGAGAGCGACCGATTGTTCCTCAGAGCGAAGAGCAAATCAAGGCGGCTGAGGCGGCTAAGCGGGCGGAGGACGCCGCTGAAAGGCAGCGCAAGGCGGAAGTCGCCGCAGCAAACGCAGCCAAGCGTAAGTCCGATATAGCGGCTCACCCCCTGGAATCCAAGGAGAGCGGAGAGGTTGGGTGGAGAACCGACAAACGCGGTTCTCGGTTGTACATTACCGGCACGCGAAAGGGCGATCCTAATGTAGACCGCCTGAGAAAACTCGGGGCGCATTGGGACGCCGACGCGGGCGCGTGGTGGGTGGGGGCGTCGAAAGCCGGCGATGCACAAAAGATCGTCGAAGCGGTCAACGCCAAAAAGTCGGCTGGCGCCGACGAAGCGAAGAGGAGAAAGTCGGAGGGGCTGGGCGTCGCTATTCCCTATGAAGACGCAAAGACGCGAGAACTGGCGAAAAAGGCGGGGGCTATCTGGGACGGCATCGGCAAGCAATGGCTCATGCCGGACGCCGAGAGCGCGGAGAAAATCAAGACTGCCGTATCCAACAAATCCCAGAGGGATCAGCGCCATCGAGAGGAATCCGCAAATCGCGGGCGTCCCCCTCTGGCAGAAGGCGAGCGGGTGTTTTCTCGGTCCAGCGAATCCAGCCAAGGATACACCGCCGGGCAGGCGATCAAAGACAAGGACGGTAATTACTGGATCGTAACCTCAGTTCACAAGCCAGAGCGGTTTTCTGATGGACTGTCTAGCGGGCGTCGTGTTGATGACGGATACGAACATGCTGCGAATGCACGACCGGCGACGTCGGAAGAAACCGCCAAGATTGAGCGGTCAAGCCGCATTGCACAATTGGAGAAGGAACTTCGGGCTTTGTCGGTAGGGCCGGACGACGAGAGATTACGAGCGCGGCACGATGCCGAGGTTGCGGCGGTCATGGAAGAACTACGGAAGCTGCGAGGTGAAGCATGACCACCTTCGCCGAAAACCTCAAGCGCGCCCGCACGCGAAAGAAACTCACCGCCGACGAAGCGGCCGAGTTGTGCGGCGTGGCGCGTTCCACATGGTTCGCCTATGAGAAGGGAACGACAACGCCGCCGCTCAAGACCTTGCTGAAAATCGCCGATTCGCTGGGCACGACGGCGGGCAAATTACTGCAAGGCGTGACCGCAGATTGAAAGATTGACAACCCCCATGCCTGACGCACTCGCGCCCCCGGTTCAACTCATTATTGGCCGGGGTCTTTTGACCGCTGAATCCATCGCACAGGAGTTGCGCGAGCGGCTGGCCCTGGACTTGGAGCAGGACTATCGTCGTTACGATTTTTCCTACCGCCTGAATCGCGCCCGGGAAATTCTCAGGACGTTCGAGCCGCTGCTGGCGGACAATCTCTTGGCCGTCGATTTAGCCGCCTGGATTGCGGGATATGACGAGCTGGCGAACGATCTGCCGGCCTGGGCGATTGAGACATTCGGCTACGGACGATGGGGCGAGCCGCCTATCCCACCTTCCCTGCCGGGAATGCTGGGGGACGCACAGCCGGAAGACGTGCGGTTTCCCCTTTTGGAGCAAGCCGTCAAGAGTCTCGTCGAGCGCAATATCCTGACGCGCGAGGAGTTCGACCGGCAAGCGGACAACGCCAAGTCGCGAGCGTTCACCATCGCGGGCGGACTGACCCGAGATACGATTGCAGCGATCCACGAACTGCTGGTAGACGACGTGGCGGAAGGCGCGTCGCTTACGGGCTTTCGCGAGCGGGTGGAGCAAGCTCTGGGCGCTTCTCCTATCGGTCCGGCTCATTTAGAGAACGTGTTTCGCACGAACGTCCAAGCCGCCTTTCGGGACGGTCGCGAGGCATTGGCGAGCCATCCGATTGTGGACGAGGTATTCCCTTACCAAAGAATAAACGCTGTTCACGATTCCAGAACCCGCCCGGAACACTTGGCGTTAGAGTCGCTAGGAATTGACGGAACCAATGTATACAGGCGAGACGATTTACCGTTCTGGAATACGTTTACGCCGCCGTGGGATTTTAACTGCCGCTGCAATGTCACGCTTTTGACTGTTGAAGCCGCCGCTCAAGCCGGAGTGGTCGAGGCGCAGGAATGGCTGCGAACGGGCGTCAAGCCGCCTCTGGAATCGCGCTTGCCGCATATCCCCTTTCCCGGCAATCCGGGGTTTGGTCAGCGTTCGGGGCGGGCGGTCGCCATGTCTTCGGCGTGCTCCTGCGGAGGGTACGTCATGCGCATGGCGTGGGACGAGTCGCAAGTTGAGCGCGACGAGCGGGGGCGGTTTTCCAAGGTCATGAAGAGCAGCGAACCCGAGAAGGAATTGCGGGGAATCGCCAGGCAGGAGGCGGTCAAGCGAGCCGCCGAGCGATTAGCCAAAGCGGGGGCGTCGCACGGAATTGTCAAGACGCCGGAGGAGTGGGAGCAGGCGATTGGCGCTAGCGATAAATTTGAAACGGACTACGCTTTCAACACCTACTTCGGTCCTGCCTCGTCGCCCTCGCGCTTTGAATCTCGCCAGGCGGCTGGGTTTGATCCGCGCGCCGACACACGACAACCGGAGCACGAGGAATTGGCGTGGAAGGAATACCAGGAGGATATGGCCAAGTGGCGCAAGCGGTTTGAGGACAGCTTCGACGCCTACCCGCACTTGGCGCAAGCCGCGAATTGGACGGTTGACGGAGACGATTTGTCGTCGTCCGTCGTCCAGTTGCGTAATGCAGGCTACTCCCATGAGGACGCCTTGTCGGAACTGTTTGACGACACGGTAGGCGTTGCGTATCGTGCGGCGATTGTGGAAGCGGTCAAGGAGCTTGCCGCGTCCAAGGGAAAGACGGTGGACGAGGAGTCGATAAAGGTCATTGCCGCCGAAGAATTCCTGTCTCCCAACTGGGACCGGGCGTTTGGGAAAGGGGCCGACCATCACCCGGCGCTCTGGGACAATCTCGAAAGCCCCAAGTACTCGATTGACCCCGCCAAGCTGGAGGAGATTTTTGCGAAGGAGAAGGAGAAGATTCCCAAGCTGGCGCAAAAGTCGGCCAAGGCGATTTGGCGCGACGCACGAGACGAGATTATTACGGAGGGACAAGGCGAGAACCCCACGCGCATGGCGTGGGATGAATCAGAACATCCGAGAGACGAATCGGGGCAGTTCACCGAGGATGGTGAAGAGGAGGGGGACTTTTCCGAGACGGATGCCGGAAGGCGCATCGTCCAGCAAGCGCGCCTATCCGCGAAAGCCGCATCGAAATCCTTGGGCATCGAAGTGGACGAGGAAGTATTCGGCGGGGAAGACGCCGAGGGATGGCATGCGCTCAACGACGATAAGCGGCGAGAGCATCTGGCGTCCTACGCGGAACCCTATGCGGAGGACGCCTTGGCCGATCCCGACGGCAAACTCTTTCGCAGCGAGTTCAAGGCGATGGTCGCCGAGCGCCTGACCATGGTCGCGGAGCAGATCGCCGGCGATGCGTGGTATCGCCAGACTTCGGGGGAGAACCTGGCGGATTCCTTTGCCTATGGGGAGCTTCGCGGAAAGCCTTTGCAAGCGTTCCAGGAGTTCCGCCGTTCCTACTTTGAGGAGCACCCCGAAGCGTTCGACGACTTAGTGCAGGAGTTTACGTCGGACATGGAGAGCAACCTGGAGCACGACCCGGAGGACGACGACTCACGAAAGCTGCTTCACAAGCTCGCCAAACTCGCGGAGTCTCGCGACGTGGCGGGCGTATTGGCGTTGCTCGACAAAGAGGAGCAGAGCACGGAGCGACACGACCAGGAGGCGATGCAATGGGCGTCGGAAACGACGGAATTCGGCGACTACCTCAAGGATCGCATCATCGCACGGGGCAAGCTCCATGAGAGCGAGCGGGACGTGGCGCATAGCATCTTGGAGGACCGTGAGTCGCCTCTGTATCGTGAGATGAAAGAACGGCTCAAGACGCGCATTTTCGAGGGGCTGAAAGGGGCGCTATGACCTACGCCGCGATCGGGGGCAAGCCGCTCTATTCTCCGAAAGACGCCTTGGAGTCGGCCCAGAGATTGGGAACGCCCACGGAATTCTGGTGCTCGGCTAACAGCTACACTTGCCCGCGCGGCAAGGGGCCAGGCGTAGCGTACACGCTGATGCTGCGTGCGGACCTGGATTATCTCAACCTGAACGAACCGCAGGCGTTGGTGTGGGTCGATGGGATTCGCGAGTTGACGATTCCTCGATTGTGGCTGTGGAAAGCGTATTGCATCAATCTGGGACTGACCACGGACGCCGGACGCATGTACTTTTGCGAATGGCGGGATGTGCGGCAGGTGCTTTCCCTGTCTGCGGTCAATCAGTCGTACAACGTCCGCGTGTCCGGCGCCAGCGGAGCGACGGGCGGGGCGGCTTATTACAATTATTCGACCAATAGCGGAACTCCCTGGACGTGGCAAGGAATCCTTAATGACTTGTGGGGCAAGCTGCCAAGCGGGGCCAGCGCCGGGAGTTCGCCTTCGCTCCCCTATACGCCTGAGGGAACGCCGGAAAGCTTTTGCTTTTCTGGAGTCAGCGCTTGGGACGCCTACAACGACGTGCTGGCGGCTTTGCATTGCTCGGCGGTGTACAACCCAATAGACGACGAGTTCTCGCTCAAGCGAATTGGCGACACCCAAGAGGAAGTCGAGTACGAGAACGACGAACTCAAGTTCTGGGGGCGGTTGATTTACGATTACGACCCCATTACTCCCGAGGCGGCGAACTATCCAGCGGATATTTTAGGGTTGTTCCCGCATGAGGATAAAGACGTCTGCTGCGAGGAAGTCGAAGAGAAAACCGGAGGCGGGGCGGCTTTGAGCGGAACTGTCGCGGGAACGGTGTCGCCGTTTTGGGGAGGCATCGACGCTTACCTTGATGGCGATACGGTCACGAACGGGACGGAATTGCAAGCCCGGGCGGACGAAATCGAGTCGAAGTATTACGAAGCGCGGCATGGTTGGCAGAGGATGCGCCGCCACTATTCGGGATTGGTGCAGACGATCCTGCCGGGCGCTCGGGTCAGCGCTGTCACATGGCGAGACTACGGAGACGGGGCGGGGCTGATTACCGAGGTCAAAAGGCATTTTGACGCGCGGGAATTTACGCCGAAGTGCCGCAAGTCGTCAGGCGGCGCGCTCTCCGCCGTGGTGGCTCAACTGGTCGATGACCTGTGCGAAGAATCTTCTGGGCCGATTGCCGTGGAGTTCCCAGCAACGACCATCGTCTCGGACTGCCGAGGGGAAATCGAGTACGCTTGCAACCCGCTGTACTTCACCGGACGCGCCGGGGATCGGGTCGTGTTGTTGCCCCATCGTCAATGCTACAGCGATGGGGAGCGGTACTACGTTTGCCAGTCGGATGGCAGCAACTCGCAAGATGTGTCGTGGATTATCGTGGCGGTGCAGACCAAACGACCGGAGGATTACACCAATTACAACGCCAGCGTCTCACAAGCGCTGATTCACCGTCCCGTGTCCGGTAGCGGTAGTGGGGCGTCGTGCCTGGAATTGGAGTGGCTAACCATGGGGCCGTGCAATCCAGGCAGCGGCGGCGATGGCGACGGAGACACCACGGGGTGCGCGGGGAATTGCACCTTCGCGGCTACGACGGATGGT
>ERZ724503.278-NODE-278-length-20372-cov-14.081656_pt1 | contig 20372 bp, 19 predicted proteins | sample MGYA00376036_ERZ724503 | MGnify/ENA primary metagenome ERZ724503 (study PRJEB28724, sample SAMN07190885) | wastewater metagenome | isolation source: influent of sewage treatment plant in Hong Hong | place: Hong Kong | collected 2016-03-17 ...
GAAAAAGTTTTTGGAAAAAGCGTTGCTATTTGGCACTCAAAAATTACAAAAAAGAAAAAAGAAGAGATTTTAAAAGGTCTACAAGAAGGAAGTATAAAACTAATCGCTGGTGCTAGGTCTGCTTTGTTTTTACCATATTTAGATTTGGGTGTTATTGTAGTTGATGAAGAACATGATGATTCATATAAAAGTGACTCAAAACCAAGATTTCACGTAAAAGATTTAGCTATTTATATTGCAAAAAAATATAATTTACAGTTGGTTTTAGGAAGTGCAACTGTTTCAACAACTTCCTTTTATAAAATCCCTTTTTTTAGACTAGATAAGACCTTTCATAAAACAAAAAAAACATATAGTTTTGAAGATAGTGATACAAATTTGTCTTTAAAAGTTATAAATAAAATATCAAAAACTATAGATGATAAAAACCAAGTAATTGTATTTTTGCCTACACGTGCAAATTTTAAATATCAAATTTGCACCACTTGTGGAAAATCTGTCGAGTGTCCATTTTGTTCTGTTTCTATGAGTTTACATAAAAGTGATTTGGCTTTAAAATGCCATTATTGTGGATATACTCAGCAAATTCCAGATTCTTGTCCTTCTTGTCATAGCGGAATAATCAAAAACTTAAGAGTTGGAACGGCTCAAATTGAAGAAGAGTTAAAAATAATTTTCCCAAATAAAATAGTAAAAAGATTTGATAGAGATGAAATAAAAACGAACAATCAATTAAAAACTATATTAAATGAATTTAATAAAGGTGAAATTGATATTTTAGTAGGAACTCAAATGCTTTCAAAAGGGCATGATTATCACAATGTAAAACTAGTAGTTGTTCTTGGAATTGATTCAGTTTTAAATATGAATTCCTATAAATCAAGAGAAAAAGCTCTATCTTTACTTATTCAAATATCAGGACGAAGTGGAAGAAGTGGAGAAGGAGAAGTGATAATTCAAACAAAAAATGAAGAGTTTTTTAATCATTATCTAAATGATTCAAATTATCAAGAATTTTTAAAAAGTGAATTAGAGTTTAGACAAGATTTTTATCCTCCCTTTTTAAAAATGGCAAAAATAACTTTTTCTCATACAAATGGACTTAAAATAAAAAATGAAATGGACTCTTATGTTCATATGTTAAAAGAGAATAAAGATATAGAAGTTGTAGGATTTGGACAAAGTCCTATTTTTAAAATGGCAAATAAATATCGATATGAAATCATTCTTCGTTCAAATAATATCAATGCACTTTTAAATGCTTTACACTCTATTTCAAGCCCTAATGCTTCTATTGATATGGATACTATTTACTAATTAACCTTATCTTAGTTTTCTTTGTTGTAAAATACCTCAAAATTTAATAGGAGAACTAATGGCTTATACAAAAGAAGAATTCAAACAATTAGTAGATGATATTCAATCACAATCTTGGTATAAAAATCCAGTTGGATTTGGTATTGCAAGAGTTGATAGAGGACAAATTAACAAAGATAAAATATTACAAGCAACTTTCCCTTTAATAAATTGGAATGAAAATTTTGGAAGTGCAGCTGTTTTACTAAATGCTTTAAAAGTAGCTGGTGAGAATCTAGATACTTCAAAATCAGAGTTAGTATGCAAAATTTCTGATGCGTTTTTAACTTCTTGTATTGAAGCATTTAGACCATTCATCCCTGAAGCAAAAGGTGATGCTCATAAAAATGTTCAAGTTATATCTACACTTGCATCTTTACCAATTGATTCAGGACTTACAGCGGAAGATTATAGAGTTGTATTTATTTTTGAAGATGCTGCTCCTGAAAGTACAGAAGCTGTGTATTTAAAATTATATGCACTTTCAACAGGAAAAGCAGCATTAAGAAGCTTAAATTTAAACGGTGCCTTTGGAAAATTACACAACTGCGCTTGGGTTGGAAACCAACCAATCGAGCTTGACTGGTTAAGAGCAAATGAAATCGTATTAAAACTTTCAGGAAAATATCCAAATATTGATTTTGTTGATAAATTCCCAAGATTATTACAACACGTAATTCTTGCTGATAATACAAGAATTTTAGATTCAGGAAAAGTAAGAATGGGCGCTCAATTAGCAGCTGGAACTACTGTAATGCCAGGAGCTGCTTATATCAACTTCAATGCGGGAACTTTAGGGAGCGTTATGGTTGAAGGAAGAATCTCTTCAAGTGCTGTTGTTGGGGCTGGAAGTGATGTTGGTGGTGGAGCTTCTATCCTTGGAGTTTTAAGTGGAACAGATGGAGTACCTGTTACTATTGGAGAAAATACACTTTTAGGAGCAAATTCTTGTACTGGAACTACAATTGGAGATGGTTGTATATTAGATGCAGGTGTTACAATCCTACCAGGAACTAAAATAGCACTTTCTGATAAGGCTGTTGAGCAATTACAAGCTATAAATCCTGGAAAAACTATTTCAAATGTTATGAAAGGTAGTGATTTTATCGGAGTAAATGGAGTTCACTTTAGAGTAAATTCTTCAAATGGACAAACTATTGCTATGAGAAGTACAAGAGAAATCAAACTAAACGCTGATTTACACTAATTAGTTTTTATTTTGATATTAAAAGGCAAGGGGTTTTCCTCTTGCCTTTTTTTATACTAAAGGGAAAAAAATGAAAAAATCGATTTTATTTTTTATATTTGGTTTTATTTTGACAGTTTGTTTTTCTAAGGCTGAAGAATCAAAATCTACTTATTATGTAAGTGATAGCTATTTTAAAAAAAATGATGGTTATGATTGGGTTTTGGTTTCACTAAAACAGATTAACAATTTTGAGATTAAAGCTAGTGTTCGATCTCGTGCAGATAAGAAAAAACCTACTTGTACCTTTGATGATATCTTATATAAGAGGGAAAATAACATTTATGCTTCATATAAAGAGGGGAAAACAATATTATTTAAAATTAATGATAACTCTTTAAGTATAGAAGGTGGAAGTGTTGATGATGAAAATATTTTATACTATTTTTGTTCAGGAGGTGCAACTTTAAAAGGAGACTATAAAAAACTTGAAGGGGAAATAGATAAAAAACAAATAGATAAAACTATTTATATAAATAGCTTAACTTACAATGATTTTGGATTTTTTATAGAGCAAAAAGCCAATAAGGTATCTATTTTTTCTCCTAACTTAAAATATAGTAAAAAACCAATTATAAATGAAATTGAAGGAAATATTGTTTTTAGTGAGATTGCTGATTTAAATGCAGATGGTAGCCCAGAGGTTTATATGTATATAGAAAATCAAAAAGAGAATAGGGTGTATTCTAGTTTGTTGGCATATAGTGTAAATAACGGTCTTTCGATGAGTGAAATATATTTAGCACCTTTATCTCATGATAAAAAAGCTTTTGATGAGTATGAAGGAAATGATGAATTTAGAGTTGTTGAAAATACTTTAATACGCAGATTTTCAATCAGAGATAATAAAACAAAACAAATTCAATATAAATTAGTTGCTGGTGAAGCAACATGGCAATTAAAGATTGATAAGGTAATAGAATATTAGAGATTAAAAGAAGTTCAATTAAGATTAGATATCTAAAATCAAATACTTACTCTAATCAACATATAACCCATATTATTCTATAATCGCAACCTTAAAAAAATAAAAAATCACATAAAAGAAAAAAAATGATAGAACTAGTAAACATATCAAAAAGTTATCCAACAAATGAGCTTTATAGCGGACTTGATTTGAGATTAAACGCTGGAAATAAAGTTGGACTTGTAGGAAGAAATGGAAGTGGAAAATCAACACTTTTTAAATTGATTTTAGGGGAAGAACAGCCAGATAGCGGGGAAATTGCTCTTCCAAAGAACTATAAAATTGGTGCTTTAAAGCAATATTTTGATTTTACGCAAAATTCATTGATAGATGAAACAGCTTTGGCTTTGGGAGAAGATGACAAATACAACATCTATAAAGCCGAAAAAATTTTATTTGGACTTGGATTTTCTCAAGAAGATTTAGAAAAAGCTCCAAAAGAGTTTTCAGGTGGTTATCAAATCAGAATCAACTTAGCAAAACTTCTTTTAACAGAACCAAATATGTTATTACTAGATGAGCCTACAAACTACTTGGATATTTTGTCTATTAGATGGTTAAAAGCCTTTTTAAAATCTTTTGAAGGAGAAGTAATTTTAATTACTCACGATAGAGATTTTATGGATAGTGTTTGCACTCATACTATGGGAATTATTAGAAAAAGTGCTTTTATGATTCAAGGAAGCACACATAAATTTTATGAATTATTAGCAAATAATGAAGAGCATTATGAAAAACAAAAAATAGCTCAAGAGAAAAAAATCAAAGAACTTGAAGAGTTTATTGCAAAAAATAAGGCTCGTGCTGCAACTGCAAATCTAGCTCAATCAAAAGTAAAAATCCTAGAAAAAATGGAAGTTATGGATGACTTACAATATGATGCAAATCTTGATTTTGATTTCAATTTTAAAGAAACAGCAGCTAAATTTTTACTTGAAGTAAAAGATGTAAGTTTTGGATATACACCTGAAAATATTTTATTTAAAGATATTTCTTTTGCATTAAGTAAAGGCGAAACTCTTGGAATCATCGGAAAAAATGGTAAAGGTAAATCAACACTACTTAATGTAATTGCAGGAGAATTAAAAGCCTTAACTGGAACTATTGATTATCATACAAGTACAGTTTTTGGACATTTTGGGCAAACAAATATTTCTCACTTAAACAAAAACAATACAATTATGGATGAAATTCACTCTACAAATGTAAAACTTCCAGAATCAACTATTAGAGGAATTGCTGGACTTATGATGTTTAGTGGTGATAATGCTAAAAAGAAAATTTCACTTCTTTCAGGAGGAGAAAAAAGTAGGGTAATGCTTGGAAAAATTATAGCAAAAGATGTAAATTTACTCTTCCTAGATGAGCCTACGAATCACCTTGATATGGATTCTATTGATGCTTTAACAAATGCAATAAAAGCTTTTGAGGGTTCTTGTTTAATTGTAACGCATAGTGAAGATTTATTAAGAGCCGTTTGTGATAGGTTGATTGTATTTACAAATGATGGAGCTGATTATTTTAATGGAACTTATGATGAGTTTTTAGAAAAAATTGGTTGGGATGATGATGTAGTAGAGGTAAAAAAAGTTAAAACTCCTAAAGTAAATAAAAAAGAGAGTAAAAAACTACGTGCAGCAATAGTTGCTGAAAAATCTAAGGCAACAGCACCAATTAAAAAACAAATGCAAGAAGTAGAAGAGGAAATGGAAAAACTAGAAGATGCACTTGAAGATGCAAGAGTAAAACTTTCAAGAGATATTCCAAAAATTGAAAAACAAATAGAAGATAAATTTACTTTATTAGAAGAACTTCAAATTAAGCTTGATGTTATGAATAAAGAGTTTGAAATAAGAATGGAAGAGGCTTAAGCTAATAATAGCTTAAAGCTCTTTGGCGTAAATAGTCGGATAGATTCACTTTTTTGTGATTTCAATTCACTTGAAAAACCACTTTTACTAAATACAAGAAAAATATCTACTTTTAAATCAATAGATTTACAATCTTCAATTAGTTTATTTAATTCATTTTTTTTAATTTTAGAATTTATATATTTGCAATTTCCAGCAATAATCTTTCCAGAAGTTGTTTTTGCTACTAAATCTATTTCTCTTTTTTCATCCCAATATTTACCAAATTGTTTTATAGGGTCTTCTTTAAATAAATCTCTTGTAAATTCCATACATAATTCTTCAAATACAAAATTCCCAAATTCGGCTTGTTTGTTTTCAAAAAGTTTATAAAATTCTTCATATTTCTTTTCTTTTATTCCTTTGTAAATAGGAGAAATAAAAGCAAACCAGAATCTTAAAAATGGAGCTGTAAATAGAAGTTTTCTAGCAACTTTATCATCACCTCTTTTATTTGCCAAATGGTGTTGTGAAGATTCAACTTCAATTATTCCTCTTTCAACAAGTTTTTCTACACATTTTGTTCCTTCTTCAAAAGTAACAAAGGCTCTTTTAAAAGATGAATTTGTTCTTCTATCTCCTTGTGCAATTCCTGTTAAAATTGCATGGTCAACTTTATATCCACCTGTTAAATTGTGTATTTCATACTTTAAATCTGAGTATTCATTTAAAATGTGTTTTTCAATTAACTCTAATAGAGGTTTTGATGTATCTATTTTTATATTTAATCCACCAAATACTATAAAGTATTTAATAGCAGTTTCTATATCTTGAATATTGTTTTCTTTACAAAAAATTCTAAATTGATTTTTTGTTGATTGGTCTATTAAAATGATGGTAAATCCTTAATTTTTATTATATTTTTGCAAAAAATTATTTAGTGAATTTGCAAATTGTTGAGCATCTTTTTGATTAAAAGAAGCAGGACCTTTAGTGATTTCTCCACTATCTCGTATTTCTTGCATTAGATTTCTAATAGCAAGATATTGTTTTATATTATCTTGTGTATACATAGCCCCTCTATGGTCTATTGCATGGGCATTTTTTGTTATAGTTCTATCAGCCAATGGAATATCAGCTGTAATTACTAAATCACTTTTATCTAACATTTCAACTATTTTATTATCAGCTTCATCTGCACCTTTGTCCACTATTATATATTTTATATGATTAGATTTGCCTATATCTATCTTTTTATTTGCAATAACAATTGTATCTATTTCTTGTTTTTCAATAGCTCTTAAAACTATTGGTTTTAGTAGATTTGGGAAGGCATCACCATCTATAAAAAGTTTCATTATATTTTAAATAAATCTTTTGGGTCAATATGAGAAGCATCTTTTGTTACTTGAAACATTAAACTATCATCAACACGTCCAACTACATAACCTTGTTTTATCCATTTCCCAACAACTAGAGTAGGAGAAATTTCATCTAAATGAGAGTAAATAGTATGTAAGCCATTTTCATGTTGAATAATTACAACATTTTCAAGCATTCCAGCATTTTTTTTAGCATAAACAACTTTTCCATTTAGAACAGATACTACTTTAGCTTGGGGTTCATCACTTTTTAATACAATAGATTCATTAAAAAGTTTTATTTTATAAATAGGATCATAATACGTTCCAAAATTTTTAACTATTTTAAAAGATTTCAAAGGAGATATCGTTCTTTCACCTTTATATTTAACTATTTTAACACCATCTGTTGAAGAACCAATTTTTTTGACATCTAAACTTAAATTTTTTGCATATTTTTGATTTCTAATATCAGCTGTTTGAACTTCTGGTTCTTCTTTTTGTTCTTCCGTTTCAATAGTATCTGGTTTTGCATTGTTTTTCTTTTGAGCTAAAAGTTCTTGGAGTTTTTTTCTTTTTTCTTCCTCTTCCTCCTCTTGAGCTGCTTTCTTATTTGCTTCTTCTTTTAAAATATTTAATTCAGATAAAAGGTTTTTTAAAGATTCCTGTTGTTTAACAACTTTGTTTAATTCTTCTTGATAAGATTTATGTTGTTCTTCTAAATTTACTAAAGAACTTGAATGTTTTTCTCTTAATGTTGTTAATTTTTCTTTTGCTTTTTGTCGATTCTCAATATAAGAAGATATTTTTTCTATATCTTTTTGATTACTTTTTGTTGTTGTAGATAAAATAGTATAGTTGTTATTTAATTTTGTAACTTTATCTTTAGAGTGTTCTGATAATAAAGTGTATATTTCACTATCTATTAATTCTTGTAAACTATTTTCAGAAGCTAATTTAACAGCTATAGAAATCGAAAATTCTTCAATAATTGTATCTACTATTTGTTCTTCATTTGAAGTTTTTTCTTTTATTAAATCGGTTGATTTTGATTTTAATTCATCAAGTTTGTTTTTTGCATCTTCGAGTAATTTCTGATGTTGTTCAATATCATCATTTATCTGCTTTATATCTGATTCTAAAGTCATTATATTACTATTTTGAGATTCTATTTTTTCTGCTAATTCTTTGATTTTTTGATTTGTGTGGTCTTTTTTTTCAGTATTTGAATTAAGTATTTTTTCATTTTGTTGAATTTTTTTATCAATATTTGAGCCAAAAATAAGGCTTGTATATAAAAGCAATAAAAAAAATAGTTTAGTCATTCGTAATCTTATATTTTAGTAATACACCAAATATTGTAAAAATTGAAATACAAAATGATAATAAAAATATTTTTGCCAATTCAGTCAATAAATTTATTTCAATATCTACAATATCATGTAATTCTAAAGGAAATAAAACAGTCATATTATTTGAAACATAATATAAAAAAGATGTTGTTATTAAAAATGCTAAAAACGAACTAAGCATTGCATAATTTAAAATAGATGAAGCACTATATAAAATAGAGGCACCATGTAATCTTAAAATAGATATTTTAACACTTTGTTCATGGAACCATAATTTTATTTGTTTTGCAATTATAATGATTGCAAATAAAGTGATAATAAAAAATAGTATAAAAGATACGCTATTTAATAAAAGCAATAACAAGTATGTTTGATTGTGATTTTTATAAAAAACTTCTACTTTTTTGATGTTTTTATTTTTTAATAAGGTTTGTTTTATTTCTTCTAATTCACTACTTGTCGGGAATATTTCTAAATATATTTGATAGAAATTTGGAAGTTTTTGTTTTAATAATTCTATTGAATTATCAGATAAACTAGATTTTATATTTGCAACTATTTTATCATTTGGTAAAGCCTGAATTTTTTCAACTTTTATACCAGCTAATTCACTAATATTATCTTTTTCAATAGGAGTATTTGTAACTACAACTATCGAATAATCTTTTGATATTTTTGATTTATAGTTATCAACAACATTGTCTATTAATAAATAGATAGAAAATGTAATCAACATTGAAAGTAATGGAATTAAAAAAGCAAAAACATTTTTAAGAAACTTCATAAATAATTCCATCCTCAATAGATAATTGTCTAAATTTTATTCCTAAATTTTTAGGAACACGGTGAGTTACAACTACGATAGTAATTCCTAATTGTTCATTTGCCCCTTTTAATAAATTCCAAACAACTTCAGCTGAATAATCATCTAAATTTCCTGTTGGTTCATCAGCAATAATAATTTTTGGGTTATGAGCTAATGCACGTGCTACTGCAACTCTTTGTTGCTCACCTCCACTTAATTCATTTGGATGATATCCAGCTCTATGACTTAATCTTACATGAGCTAATAGCTTGTTCGCTTGATCTTTTGAAACTTCATGTGAATAACCATTAATTTTAAGAGGTATCATTATATTTTCTTCAATAGTGTATTCATTTATGAGTTTATAATCTTGAAAAATAATCCCAATATCTTTTCTAAGAATTCGTAATTTTTTTCCTTTGATTCCAAAAACTTCTTGGTTTTCTATTTTTAAGCTACCATGTTTTAAAGGAATATCTCCATAAAATGATTTTAAAAGAGTTGATTTTCCACTTCCTGAGTTTCCTCCAATAAATATAAACTCTTTTGGTTTTATAGAAAAATTACCTTTTTTTATAATATATTTATTGTCATCATATGTAAGATAAATATTTTTAGCTTCTATCATTTACTCAAAATCTCTTTTAATTTTTTATGTGCGTCAATATTTGCACTTGTTGGAAGAGGATTTCCTTGATAATAGGAAATAAATCCTTCTTTTATATATAAATATTTTGTAACAGGTCTATCAAAATTTCCCATAGTTAATTTTATGAGTCCAGAGTTCAAACTATTTTCAATAGTATAAAGTTCTTCAACATGAATAAAATAGTTTTTTTCAATAATTGATTTTGTAGGAATATCTAGTAAAAGTTTATTAAAATCAATTCTAAAAGCAAATGAAAAATCGAAATTTAAATTAATGTTTTTATCTTCATTTTGAGCTTCTAAAACTACATCATAAATATTTTTACCTTGTTTTTTCCATCTATCTTCATATTTACTTGATACTGCTAAATCTTTATTTATATCAATAGTAATTCTTCCTTTTGGAAGATTTGTTAGAACTTGTGTACAGAAATCAAAATATTTTCTACTATCAGTTCTAAGTTCCAATGTTCCACTGATTTTTAAAACTCTTAAAGCTTCATTTACAAACTCATTTGAGTAGATTCTTCTATGAGGTTTTTTATCCCAAGGAACTGGAAAATGTACAAAAATTTTTCCTACTTTATTTGACTCAATAAATTCCATAAAGAGCCTAGCATCGTAATTTACAATTAAAACATTTGTAATATTCTGAAGCTCTAGTTGTTTTAAGAGTTGTTCAATTGATGGATAATGAATTTCAAGACCAATAAATTGAATATTAGGATTTGTTTTTGCTTGGTGTAAAAGATGTCTTCCACTTCCAAAACCTATTTCTATTTGAATCTCTTTTTGTGTTTGAAACTCATTTACAAAATAGTTTATATCTTTTAAATATTGATTTTCTATTTCATTTTTCAATTTTAAATTATTTGTATTTGAAAATAATATATTTGATTCATTTAAATTAGCATAGCTATTTAAAGCATTTTTCACTAAAGTAACAGGAGATATTCTAGTCACTTTATCTGCTTTAATCATATAATTATCATCTTTTGGTTTTAGAGCTAATAAAAAATCTTTTTCTTGATTCTTAACAGCTATTCTATACTCGATTTTTCTTATTTTTTGAGTAAAATTATAAGACTTTGCAATAAATTCAAACTCTACGCCATCTTTTTTTGATGGAATATTAATTAATTCTTTTTTTTCAAATAGTATGTGTGGCATCTGGAATCTTATTATTTAGGCATAGTTAATGATGCTTCATCTGTTTTATCAGAAATCAAACCAAATTCATCATTTGCTTGAATAGAGTATTTATACTCTCCTCCACTTTTAACATCTGTATCTTCAAATCGTGTATCGTTTATATTACTGAATTTTACGACTTTATACTCAAAGAAATTAATTTTTATTTTTTTATTGATGTTATACGAAGTTGTTCTATTATCTCCTGCCGTCCAGTTTAAAATGACTTTGTTTCCTTCTGTTTTTACTGATGTTAAAATAGGTTTAGCAGGTTTTGCTAAACTAGTACCTTTTATCGCAGAAACATCAAAAGAACTTTCTAAACCATCTTTATCAACAGCAATTACTTTATAATAATAAATTCTCCCATCATCATCTGTTTTATCTGTATATTCTAGTGTTTGTGCATTTAAGCTAACAATTTTTTTATAACCAAATGAACTATAAATACTTCTATGAATCTCATATTTAACAATATCACTACTTGTAGAAGCATCCCATGTTAGAAATATTTTTTTAGGTATATTATCTGAAATCCTGATATTAGAAGCACCTAAAGGTAAAGCTTTTGTTTTTGCAATTATATCTGCTGTTGGTGCTGATTCTACATCATTAAATGTAAAAGCTTTAATTCTATATTTGTAAGAACTATTGTTATCCAACCCTGTATCAATATATTCAACTGAAAGCCTTTGATTTATAGTTTTCAAATAAATCCATTGGTTTAGAGTTGTATTGAATTTTTCAACCCTATAATATTGAATTCTACTATCTGGATGTGGTTTCCAAATTAATTTTATTCTATTTGGAAGATTAGATATTGCTTGTGCAAAACTCACAGGAGGAATTCTTTTAAGAGTTTGAACTACATATGCGTCTGTAGTTTGCGATTCTGTTCCATCTTCTAGTCTTGATGATATTTGATATGCATATTTAGTATTTGGTTCTAAATCTTTATCTACAAAATGTGTAGTATATCTATTATCAATCGATTTTATAAGATTTAAGTTTTTTTCATTTTTTTGTAAATTTAATCTATAAAAATTATAACCTACAACTTTTGGATCATTTACTTTTTGCCATTCAAAACCTATAGAAGTCATATCTGGAATAGCTTTTATAGAATTAAAATCGACATTTTCTACAGAATTATTAATTTTTGGTTTACTAGGAGTATTTAAATTATCAAATATATTATTACAACCACTAAACAAAAGTATTGAAGCTGTTAATAATGTTGCTTTCATTAATTTTCTCATCTATATTTTCCTTTTGAAAGTTTTTATTTAAAAAATCTTTTATATCTTTTGGTAAATTTGCTTTAAAACTCATTTGCTTATTTGTTATAGGATGAGTTAAATAAAGATAATAAGCATGCAAATAAAATCTATTTATTTTATTCAATTCGCCCTTAAAACCATATAAATTGTCTCCAAGTATATGCCTATTTATCGAACTTAGATGAACTCTTATTTGATGAGTTCTTCCTGTAAATAGTTTGCAAGCAATCAATTCAAATTTTTCATTATCACTTAAGCTTATTTTTGAAAAGGCTGATTTTGCATTTCTTCCATCATTTTCTATTGACATTTTTAATCTATTATTTGGATTTCTACCTATAGGTTTTTCAATTAAAATATTTTCTTTTAAAGGCATATCAATAATTGCAAGATAATATCTTCCCATAGATTTTTCTTCAAGTTGTTTTGATAGTCCTATGTGTGCTTCATTTGTTTTTGCAACCACCATTACACCACTTGTTCCTTTATCAAGCCTATGAACAATTCCATGCCTAACTTCAGCACTAATAGTTGAAAGTGAAATTTTTTTTAATTTTAACCAATCAACCAAAGTTGCATCTTTTACACTAGGTGCATCGTGAACTGTTAAATTATAGGGTTTATTAACTACTAGAATGTGTTCATCTTCATAAATTATTTCTACGTCTTTATCTTGTAAAGAATCTATAACAAATTGTTCATTTTTTATATTCTCAAACTGAGCTTTAGGAAAATGAACATCAATATTTTGATTTTCTTTTAATTTGAATCCAGTTTTACTTATTACTTTTCCATCAACTTTTACATATTCTTTTTTTATAAGTTGCTCTATTTGATTTCTTGAAGCATCAATTTGTGATGCAAGAAATTTATCCAGCCTATTTGTTTCATTTACAATAAAATTTTTATCCATATTTAGATACTCTTTCACTATGCGTTTATTTGATAAAAGAATTATTTCCCATTTTGATTATTTGTTAATAATATTTGTTTTACCTTTGATATTCTTATCATACCATTTAATTAGTGAAACAAACGAATCACTTGCTAATAAACAATTAGTATATTTTTCAATTTCTATATTTGTTTTTGCTTTTGTATTTATATTACCTATTCGGAAAAAATTGAGATGGATTCCTACTTTGTATTGGATAGGAATAATTTTACTTATTGCAGTAGAGTTTATTGGTATTGCAAAATTAGGAGCTAAAAGATGGATTTATATTCCTGTTTTAGGTACAACAATACAACCATCAGAGCTTTTTAAACCAATATTTATCTTAATGTTAGGATATTTAATACAGCATAAACCACCACCCAAAAATGGTTATAATTTGACAGATTTTACATATTTTTCTTTTTATATTTTATTACCATTTTTTCTTATTGCAACAGAACCAGATTTAGGAACAGCATTAGTTTTAATGTTTGTAGGATACGGTATTTTATTCTTAATAGGAGTGAATTGGAAAATTTGGGCAACTATTGTTGTTTTAATAGGGATTTCCTCTCCTTTTATATATACATATCTAATAAAAGATTATCAAAAGAAGAGAATTACTGATTTTATTTCAGAAAAGCCAAGTTATCATGTTCAACAATCAATTATAGCAATTGGTTCAGGAGGATTAACAGGTAAGGAGAGTGAAGATGCAACTCAAACTCAGCTTAAATTTTTACCAATAGCAACTAGCGATTTTATATTTGCTTATTATGTAGAAAGATATGGATTTTTAGGTGCTATTGGTTTGATTTTTATATATTTATTAATGGTTATGCACCTACTTACTATGAATTATTATTTTAAAGATGATTATGTCATAAGAGCTTTCGCTTCTGGTCTTGGACTTTTAATATTTTTTAATATGAGCATTAATATTTTGATGGTTATTGGTTTTGCTCCAGTTGTTGGTATACCTTTGCCTTTATTTTCATATGGAGGAAGCTCTTTTATAAATTTCATAGTAACGTTTGCCATTTTAGAAAATTTACTGGCGTTTAGATATATGAATTTATACAATTATGAGAGAAAATTATAAAAATAAGAAAAATAATTTTTGTGGAAGTTAAGATTCTATTTAAAAATTAAAAAATTTCTTCTTTTTTTAAAATTTCGGACAAAATTTCTAAATCATATATTGATTTTCCACAATTTTCTTTGCTTGTTTCAACTTTTAAAATCTCTTCTTCATTCTCATTTATGTAGGTGTAATTTAAAAGATAATCTTTTTTTAAGAGTTCAAGAGTACTTTCATCATTACAAATTGATTTTCGTACTTGCTTTTTTAGAGTATTCTTGTTTTTTTCTATAGAAAAATCAAAACCTATTAAGTTATATTTATAAAAAATAGTTTTTTTGTTTTTGTAAATATCAATTAAAGTACTATTTAAGTCTACTGCTATGGGTAGGTTTTTTCTAAATATTTCAATATCTTTGTTTAAATAGTAATCTTCTAAAAAATAGTATTTATAAATATTTATGAAAATAGACATTGAAAAAAATAGATAAATAGTTATAACGCTTTTTGCTAAAAAAGACCATATTTTAAGACCTTGATAGTTCTTTGCACTTTTGAAAATGATATAAAATATAAATATTGAATAAATTAATAATAATCCATCTAGGTAAACATTAACAATAAGGTTAATTTGTAAAAGTAATTCTATTAAGAATGATAAAAAAATGAACCAAATCCAAAATACAATACTCAGTGGTATTTCACCTTTGAACATCTGTTTAAAATAATTTCTGCTTTTCCCTAAAACCATTTTTTTCCTAAAATAAACTATATCTTACATAAAATTTGAGTTTTGTAACTGTTGCTGGTCTTGGATAATCTTTATATGCAATTTCAATTAATTCTAAAGAGTAATCATCTAGTACAGCATATCCTGATGAGTTGGTAATTTTAAGACCTGTTATACTTCCATCTGGATGAAACATGAATTCGACAATATTTACTCCACCAATTTTAAGTTTAGCTGCAAGTTTAGGATAACCTAATCTATTTAAAACTCTTTGAGTAATTACTTGAAAATTATTTAAATTTTTTTCTAAATAGGCTTTTTGAATTTTAGTAAAAGTATCATATTCTTCACCGTATAATTTTTCCAATTCATTTAAAATCTCTTTATTAATAGGCTCTTTTTGTGATAAAAAGTTTTCTAAAGTTTTTTCTTGAATTGAATTTTCTTTATTTACAATTTGTTCTTTAAGTACATTTTCTTGGAATTTTTTCGCTTTTTCAATATTTACATCAGCTGTTTTTTTATCTATACTCTTGTTTTGAATACTCTTGTTTTGAACTGTTTTTTTTTCGATAGATTTTTCAATTTCTTTTATTTTAGGTTCTATTTCTTTTTCTTGAATAAGCTCTTTTGGTTTTAGTTTTACAAATTTAACATCTGATTTTTTTTCAATAAGTTCTTTTTTTTCTTTTAGTCCCTCATTTTTATAAGTATTAAATAAAAAGAAATGTAAAGATATTGAAATAATGAAGGCTAATATAATAATTCTCATAGTGCGATTATATTATAATTCCACTAATAAATGATTAATTAGGAATATGAATGTTTGATAAATCAATTAAAGCTTATGAAGAAGCTTGTGAAGTTATTCCAGGAGGTGTTGATTCTCCTGTTAGGGCTTTTAAAAGTGTTGGAGGAACACCTCCTTTTATAGAAAAAGGGGAGGGTGCTTATTTATTTGATATAGATGGAAATAAGTATTTAGATTTTGTACAGAGCTGGGGACCACTTATCTTTGGACATTGTGATAAAGATATTGAAAATGCAGTTATTGAAACTGCAAAAAAAGGTTTATCTTTTGGAGCTCCTACTTTACTTGAAACTCAATTAGCAAATGAAATCGTTGATATGTTCGATAATATCGATAAAGTTAGATTTGTTAGCTCTGGAACGGAAGCTGTAATGTCTGCAATTAGACTTGCAAGGGGAGTTACGGGGAAAAACGATATTGTAAAATTTGAGGGTTGTTATCATGGACACTCTGATTCACTTTTAGTTCAAGCAGGTTCAGGAATGGCAACATTTGGAAGCCCAAGTAGCCCTGGAGTTCCAGCTGATTTAACAAAACATACACTTTTATGTGAATACAATAATATTGAAAATTTAAAAAAATGTTTTGCTGATAGTTCTGATATTGCTTGTATTATAATTGAACCAATTGCTGGAAATATGGGATTAGTTCCTGCTAGTGATGAGTTTTTACAAGTTTGTAGAGAATTGTGTGATGCAAATGGTGCTTTATTGATTTTTGATGAAGTTATGACAGGGTTCAGGGCTTCCTTAAAAGGTGCCAGTGGAATTTTAAAAGTTCAAGCTGATATTATTACTTTTGGAAAAGTAATAGGTGCTGGAATGCCAGTTGGTGCTTTTGCTGCAAACAAAAAAATCATGGGATATTTATCTCCTGATGGTGCTGTTTATCAAGCTGGAACTTTAAGTGGAAATCCAGTTGCTATGGCTGCTGGATTAGTAAGTCTTAAAAAATTAAAAGCAAATCCTTCTGTGTATGGTGATTTAAACGAAAAAGCTTTAAGACTTGTAAATGGTTTGAAAAAAGTTGCAAATGAAAGCGATATTCCTTTTCAAATTAATACAAGAGGAAGTATGTTTGGTTTTTTCTTTTGTGAAAAAGAACCTAAAAATTTCAAAGAAGTAGGTCTTTGTGATTTTAAAAGATTTGCAACATTTCATCATGAGATGTTAAAAAAAGGTTTTTATTTCGCTTGTTCACAATACGAAGCTGGTTTTATTTGTACTCAAATTACAAATGAAGATATTGATGCTTGCATAAATGCAGCATCTGAAGTTATGAAAAATTTGTAAGAACAACTAGTTGTTCTTTTAATATTAAAAAAAAGGAAAAAAAATGACAATTAAAAATGTAGAATTAACAAAAAAAGCAAATATCTATTTTGATGGAAATGTTACAAGTAGAAGTTTTATTGAAGAAAATGGAGTTAAAAAAACTTTAGGTATTATGATGCCAGGTGAGTATACTTTTGGTACTAAAGATGCTGAACACATGGAAATTATTGCAGGTCGTGTTGAAGTTTTAATAGCTTGTGGTGATAGTAACTGGGAAACAATTGAAGCTGGAGGATTTTTTGAAGTTCCTGCAAATTGTAGTTTTGATATTAAAGTATTAGAAATAACAGATTATTGTTGTACTTTTATAAATTAAAATTGGTGTATTAAATGGAAGACAAAAACTTAGAAAAACCAAAACATCAAGATAAAATAGTAGCTTTAGATAGTTTATCTTTAGGGATTTCTATTGTTGCTGCAATTATCATTGGTTTTGGTATTGGATATGGTTTAAAACAATTAACTGGCTACTCTTGGACTTTATGGTTAGGTATTGCATGGGGGATAATGGCTGCTATTATGAATGTGTATAAAGCATATAGAAAAGCTCAAAAAGTATATGAAGGTATGGAAAATGATCCAAGATATGCTTATCGTGCAAAACATGGAGATAAATCTTTTGATAAAGATGAAAATTAATCCAGAAGTTTTAAAATTTGCAAAGGTTTTCTTAATTTTAGATCTTTGCATTCTCATTTATGCGATTGTTTTTCAGAATAATTTCTGGTTTTTAAATACTCAAGTAGCATTTATATCTTCTTTATTTATAATTATTGCCTCATTTATTTCTTATAAAAGAAATATAGAAAATAGGTTAGCAAATCTTGATTTATCAAAGACTTATAAAAATGAAGATAAAGATAAAATTGATGAGATAGATGATCCTTATGATTTATATAGTGAATATGAAGAAATACCAGAAGAGGAGTTAACTCCTGAAAAAATAAAAGAAATTATAAGTGATGAAAAATCAAAAGTAAAAAGAGATACTCTAAAAAATACTCTATTTGCAACAGGTGGTTTTTTATCTCTTTATAGAATAATAGGGTATGGATTATTAGTTTTTGGATTTTTTGCTTTAAATAATAATAAAACTTTCATTCCACTAGCTTTTATATTAGGGTTAAGTGTTGTGCCATTTGGTGTTTTAATTTCAAAGCTAAAAAAATAGCCTTGAAATTAAAGAATTAGTGGTAGATCTATTGTTATTTTATTTTCTTCCAAAGTTACTATAAAAGAATTATTATCTTTTATAGTAAAAGTTGAAAAATCTGCATTTTCATTTGATGATATCTCTACACTAATTAAAGAATATTTCTTCCCATCAATTTTTATATATTCTCCAATTTTTAGTAAAATAGAACAAGAAACATTTTTTCTATTACTAAACGCTTCAAAAGTCTGATTTAATGTTTTTATAAATGAACTTGCATCTAATTTAAATTCAGGGATAGAAGGGTCGTAATTTTTTATAAAATTAATGTTTGTTTTTATTTTACTAGTAGAAATTGCTAAATCAACTAAAGTAAAAATATTAGTACTATTAATATTTTTTATATTTAGTTTTGACTCTTTTTTAACCATCGCACTTTTATAAAGCTTCATGTGAATTTCATCTTCATTTTGATAAGTTACAGTAATGGCATAAAAAGTATAATTTTTTATTGTTAAATCAATATATGAAGTCAATGCTCCAAATGTTTTTGGAGCATAAGTTAAAGCTAAATCAAAGAGTTCCTTAGGTTTTATTCTATTTAATAAGAATTGTGCTTCAGAATTAGAATATAAAATTCTCGAACTAGATGAAAAAGATAATATGGGATTTAAATCTAATTCAACCCACTCTTCAAAAAAACTCATAATATTAACTTTCTACGTAATTTTTAAGATTTTTACCTACTTTTGGATGCTTGAGTTTTTTGATAGCACTTGATTCAATTTGTCTAACTCTTTCTCTTGTAACTGAAAGTTCTTTTCCAATCTCTTCTAATGTTCTATCGCTTGCATCTTCCATAAGACCAAATCTCATTCTAATAACAGCTTGTTCTCTTTCATTTAATTGACCTAAAATTTGGTCAATTTGACCTTGTAAGTCTTCTTTCATGATATTATCTACAGGTGTTGGAGCTTTTTCATCAGGAACAAAATCACCAAATTTACCATCATCATCACTTCCAATAGGCGCTTCTAAAGATACAGGCTCTTTAGTAATTTTAATTACTTGTTTTACTTTATCAACAGGAAGTCCAACTTCTTTTGCGATTTCATCAACATCTGGTTCTCTACCATTTTCTTGAATACCTTTTCTAATAATTTTATTGATTCTATTGATAGTTTCAATCATATGAATAGGAATTCTAATTGTTCTTGCTTGGTCAGCAATTGCTCTACTAATTGCTTGTCTAATCCACCATGTAGCATAAGTTGAGAATTTATAACCTTTTTTATACTCAAATTTATCAACAGCTTTCATAAGACCAATATTTCCTTCTTGAATTAAGTCCAAGAAAGGTAAACCTCTATTTGTATATCTTTTTGCAATAGATACAACAAGTCTAAGATTAGATTTTGCCATTCTTGTTTTTGAAGTATCCGTTATTTGTTTACCCCTTTTAATTTGTTCAAGAACATCTTTTAATTCTTCAGGAGATAAATCAAATCCTCCTTTACTAGCTTCTGCTGTTTGGAATAGTTTCTTAATTTCCATATATGTAGAAACCATAGTAGCCTCAGGAACCATTGATGTGATTTGAGCTTTTGATAAATTAACAATATTATCTAAAATCTTTTTATGATTTTTTAATAATGTTTCATTAAATAATGGTAATTTATATTCTAATCTTTTTAACTCACCTTCAAATCCAGTATCTGATTTAAGTGCTGTTTCCATCGCTTTTACGATTTCTGTAATTAATTTAGATGTAGGTCCTAGGTCAAGTAAAGCTTCTTTTAAAATTTTCTTCTTAAACGCAACTGCAAGATTGAAAGTCATTTGATCTGTTTCATCATCAGATTTTGCTGTCTCTTTTGCTGCAAATTTAAGCCAATCTTTCTTAGCTTTTTCTAACTCTTTAAAAGCTTCAATAATAGTTTGTGCTCTTTTATCAAGTTTTTTTTGTTTTTTTCCACTAATTTTTTCTTCATCTGTATCATCATCTGTGTCTTCTGAATCATCGTCTAAACTATCATCTTCGATTTCTTCTTCTTCCTCTTCAGAATCATCATCGTCAAAATTTTTGAATAGTTCTTTTACTTTTCTTTCTCTATTTACTAAAGGTTCTTTGTATTCTAAAATGAAATCTATTAAGTAAGGAACATAACAAATTGCATCAAGAATAATATCTTCACCCATTTCAATTTTTTTAGAAATTTCAATCTCTTCTTCTTTAGTAAGTAATGGAATTTGTCCCATTTCTCTTAAAT